>Ga0194130_10003224_pt1 | contig 22234 bp, 19 predicted proteins | sample TA2KigsurfametaG_FD_160084 | JGI IMG/M metagenome (GOLD analysis project Ga0194130, IMG submission 160084) | Freshwater microbial communities from Lake Tanganyika, Tanzania - TA2015050 Kigoma 12 surface | ecosystem: Environmental > Aquatic > Freshwater > Lake | place: Tanzania: Lake Tanganyika... | reverse complement strand
CAACATCGTTCTGGCCTTCGTGCTCGTCAGGTTCTACGACGTGCTCGGCCTCGGCATCGCGTTCGCTCTGTCGTACCTCATCGCCGCCGTGATCGCGATCTTCGTGCTACAAGTCAAGGTTCCCGAGTTCCCCGCCTGGCACACCGTGTTGAGCATCGGACGCATGATGGCGGCCGGTGCCGGCATGGGCATCGTGGTGTGGCTGTCGGCCGGAGCGGTGGGCGACAACGACGGTCTCGGCGCGCTCGCCCGAGTGATCGTGGGTTTGCTGATCGGTGCGGTGGTCTACACCGGCGCACTCACCGTGTTGCGCGTGCCCGAGATGGCGAACTTACGCGCCATCGTGGCCCGCCGCCGCAATTAGAGAACCACGAGAGCGTCGCGATGCACGACGACGCTCGGTGAGCCGTCGTCGAGTTCGCTGGTACGGCGACCCGCGGCCACCCGAGCCTGGGCCGAATTCATGACCGCACTTCCGCGCGCGACCACTCGACCGTCGAGCGTGACCACGTCGATCGTGTCGCCCACTTCGAAGTCGCCGTCGACCAATCGAACACCCGCGGGCAAGAGCGAACTGGTGCCGCCGGCCAGAGCCCGGGCCGCGCCTTCGTCGACCGTGACGCGACCGGCGATCTCGCTCGCGAAGGCCAACCACAACTGACGTGACGACAGGTGGCGATCGGCTCCGTGGAAGGTGGTGCCGATCGACTGACCACCGATGACTCCGAGCAGAACGTCGGGGATGGTGGCTCGCGCGATCACGGCGCGAATGCCCGACCACGACGCGATACGAGCCGCCGACAACTTGCTGGCCATTCCGCCGCTGCCGCGATTCGAACCAGTGGCACCAGCCGACACCGCCATGAGCGGATCACCGGCCGAGACATCGGACACGAGGGTGGCCGCAGAGTCGTGACGGGGATCGGCGGTGTACAGACCCTCGATGTCGGTGAGCAGAACGAGGACGTCGGCCTTCAAGAGATGCGACAAGAGCGCCGCGATGTGGTCGTTGTCGCCGAACCGGATCTCGTCGTTGGCGATGGCGTCGTTCTCGTTGACCACCGGAACACAGCCGAGTTCGAGCAGACACTCGAGTGTTTCACGCGCGTGCAGATACTGCTGGCGGTCCATGAAGTCGTGCGGCACCAACAACACCTGCGCAGCCACCAACGAGTGCTGGGCGAATTCGGCGTTGTACACCTCCATGAGTCGACTCTGACCAGCAGCCGACAGCGCCTGCAGCGTGCGCACGTCGGTCGGACGGGCCGACAGACCCAAGGCCGACACACCTGCCGACACCGCACCCGACGACACCAGCACCACGTCGTGGCCCGCCTGACGCAACTGCGCGATCTGCCGACAGATGTTGGCGATGACGGCGCGGTCGATCACACCGAGAGAATCGGTGAGCGAGGACGTTCCGATCTTGGCGATGATGCGCATGCGATATCAGTCTCGTCAGCGGTCGGGTCGGTAGTCGAACGAAAAAGCGCCGATCCAGACCACGTCGCCGTCACGAGCCCCGGCTCGAGTCAACAACCGCGGTACACCCAACTTCTTCAGACGCTCTTCGATGTAGTCGAGGGCCTCGGGGGTGGTGACGTCGTTCAGATGCACCGCCCGCTCGACCTTGCGTCCGTGCACGCGGTACTCGCGCTCGGCCACCCGCTCGATCCAGGCCCCGTCGGAGTCGGGCCGCAGGATCACCCGCGATTCGGCCAGTGGTTCGTCGTGACGCGCCTCGTGCACCAGCGAAGCGAGTCGCCCCACCAGTTCGCGTACACCCTGGTTGGTGACGGCCGAGATGGTCGGGTGGTTCCAGGCCGACACCAGATCGGGATCGGCCGAATCGGTCTTGGTGCCCACGACGACGCGAGGACGTTCGAGCAGATCGGGGTCGTACTTCTCGAGTTCGTGGAGCAACGTCTCGAGTTGAGCCTCGGGTGACGTGTCGTCGACCGGCGCCAGGTCGACCAAGACGCACAGCACGCGGGCCCGCTCGACGTGGCGCAAGAAGCGGTGACCGAGGCCCTTGCCCTCGGCGGCCCCTTCGATGAGTCCGGGAATGTCGGCCACCACAAAGTCGGTGTCGTCGTCGATGCGCACGACACCGAGATGCGGTTCGAGCGTGGTGAACGGATAGGCCGCGATCTTCGGACGAGCCGCCGACACCACCGAGATGAGCGTGCTCTTGCCGGCGTTCGGAAATCCGACCAACGCCACGTCGGCCATCAGTTTGAGTTCGAGTTTGAGCCAGCGTTCCTCGCCATGTTCGCCCTGCTCGGCGAAACTCGGCGCCCGTCGGCGGTTGGTGAGGAAGCGAGCGTTACCGCGACCACCACGCCCGCCATGAGCGGCCAGCCAGCGATCGCCGTGATTCTGCAGATCGGCCAGAATTTCACCCGAATACATGTCTCGAATCACGGTTCCCTCCGGAACTTTCACGTCGAGACTTTCTCCACGGCGACCGTGCAGGTCTTTGCCCTTGCCGTGCACACCGTTACCGGCGATGCGGTGGGGGTGATCGCGAAAGGCCAACAACGACGCCGCGTTGCGGTCGGCCACCAACCAGACGTCGCCACCTTTGCCACCGTCACCGCCATTGGGTCCGCCCATGGCAACCGGGCCTTCACGGCGGAACGACACGCAGCCGGCTCCCCCGTCGCCGGCGCGCACGTTCAGCTGGCACTCGTCGACGAACTGGCTCATGATGCGATCAACCTACTGCCACACCCCCGTCGTAGCCTGACGATCGTGAACGAGTCGCCGGTCGATCCCGACATCGCCGAACGGGCCGAACGCTGGGCCAGCACCATGGCCGGCACTCGTGACGACGCCATCACACTTGCTCACGCCGATTCGTGGGCCGGAACCGGTGAGGTCGGTCTCGTCGAACGCGCCGCGCGCGAAAACCAACTCGACCGGACCATGGCTCGTTTGGCCACGCGGTCGGTCGGTGCCGGCCAACGTGCCGTCGACGAAGACCCCGACCCGTTCCGCACCTGTTTCGAACGCGACCGCGATCGCATTCTCCACGCCACGTCGTTTCGTCGTCTGGCCGGCAAGACCCAAGTGTTCGTGTTCCCCGACGACCATCAGCGCACGCGGCTCACCCACGCGCTCGAGGTGGCCCAGGTGGCCGTGTCGGTGGCCCGGCCGCTCGGCCTCAACGTCGCACTCACCGAAGCCATCGCCCTCGGCCACGACTGCGGTCACGGTCCGGGCGGTCACGCGAGCGAAGACGCGTTGTCGCCGTTCGTTCCCGGCGGATTCGATCACGCGCAATGGGGAGCCGACGTCACGCTCGTTCCACTCAATCTGTGCGCGCAAACGCTCGACGGCATCCGAAATCACTCCTGGAGTCGCCCGGCCCCGTCCACGCCCGAAGGCGAGGTGGTCAGTTGGGCCGATCGCATCGCCTACGTCTGCCACGACTTCGAAGATGCGGTCGCCGCTGGCATCGTCTCCGCCGAGAATCTCCCACCCTTGGTGCGGGCACGGTGCGGTGACACACGCCAGAAGCAACTCAGCGCGTTCATCCATTCCATGATCGCCGCCGCCGCCCAAACCGGTCGGGTGGGCATGGAACCCGAGGTGGCCGAAGCGCTCGCCCAGTTCCGAAAGTTCAACTACGAGAACATCTACTTGCGTCCGGCCAGCCGAGCCCAGGCCCAGTCGGTGATCGATCTGCTCCGCGCGTTGGTCGAGCACTACGCCGCGCACCCCGGGCTCCTGCCCGATCATCGACCGGCGCCCTCCGGATCGGATGAAGCGTTGTCAGCGGCCGTGGCCTACGTGGCCGGCATGACCGATCGGTACGCGTGCCGTCAAGGAGTCGCGTTGCTCGACTGGCCGCTGCACAAATTGCCGCGCGGCATCGACGTCTAGCGTCGTTCGGCGATTACTCGGCCGGAACGACGTCGACGACACGGCGTCCACGCCGTTCGCCGAACTTCACCGCACCATCGACGAGTGCGAACAACGTGTCGTCGCCACCGCGACCCACGTTCTTGCCCGGGTGGAACTTGGTGCCACGCTGGCGAACCACGATGGTTCCGGCCGTCACCTGAGTTCCCGCGAACACCTTGATGCCGAGACGCTGCGCGTTCGAATCGCGCCCGTTGCGTGTTGAACCGCCACCTTTTGTCTTCGACATGGCTCAGCCTTTCGCGATCGCCGTGATCTCGACGACCTGATAGCGCTGACGGTGTCCGTACCGACGACGCTGGTTGGTGCGACGCTTGTACGTGAAGCCGTCGATCTTGGGACCCTGGGCGGTGCCGACCACACGGCCCGACACCTTGGCGCCGGCGAGTTGATCGGGCGTGGCGAGGACCTTGTCGCCGTCGACCACGAGCACAGGGGTGAAGTCGACTGCGGCGCCTTGTTCGACGCCCAGCAGTTCGACATGCACCTGCTGGCCTTGGGCCACACGGACCTGCTTGCCTCCGGTTGCGATGACTGCGTACATAGAGATTTTCGATTCTACCTGGGCCAATAGGGGGTCACAACAAGTCAGACCAGCAGATCGTGGTCGACTACGACACCCCGCCCGGCGCAGATCTCGCACGGGTCGGCGAAGGCCGTGAGCAGGCCTTCTCCGATGCGCTTGCGGGTCATCTCCACCAATCCGAGCTCGGAGATCTCGAAGACCTGGGTTCGGGTCTTGTCGCGTGAAAGAGCCGAGCGGAAGGCGTCGACCACCTTCTTGCGGTTCTCCTTGATCTCCATGTCGATGAAGTCGATCACGATGATTCCGCCGATGTCGCGCAGACGCAGCTGGTGGGCGATCTCCTCGGCGGCTTCCAAGTTGTTCTGGAAGACGGTCGCTTCGAGGTTGGAGGTACCGACGTTGCGGCCGGTGTTCACGTCGATCACGGTGAGCGCTTCGGTGTGTTCGATGATGAGCGATCCGCCCGACGGCAACCACACCTTGCGATCGAGCGCTTTGTGCACCTGCTCGTGCACGTGGTGGCGTTCGAAGATCGGAAGACCCGCTTCGTTGGGGTCGTAGTACTCGATGCGATCGGCGAGCTCGGGATTGAACGCTTCGACGTACGAGCGCAGGTCTTCGTACAACTGGCGATCGTCGATGGCGACTCCGCGGTACTCGGCGTTGAACTCCTCGCGGATCACGCGGACGGCGAGCGGCGGCTCGCGATACAACAACGCGGGTCCGGTCGCTTTGCGGGCCGCTTCCTCGATCTTGTTCCACTGATCGAGCAAGCGAGTCATGTCGGCACGCAACTCGTGTTCGGTGGCCGATTCGGCCGCGGTACGCACGATCAGACCGTGTTCGGCCGGCTTCACCCGGTCGAGGATGTTGCGCAGGCGCTTGCGTTCGTCGTCGGGCAGACGCTTGGAGATGCCGTACGTCTTGGAGTTGGGAATGAGGACCACGAAACGTCCCGGCAGCGACACTTCCTGAGTGAGGCGAGCACCCTTCACGCCGATCGGGTTCTTGGTGACCTGGCAGACGATGAGCTGCTTGGCCCGCAGGATCTGCTCGATACGCGGCTGGCTGTCGACGATGTCTTCGGCGTCGTACTGCACGTCACCGCGGTAGAGCACCGCGTTCTTGGGTGTGGCGATGTCGACGAAGGCCGCTTCCATACCGGGCAGCACGTTCTGGACCTTGCCCACGTAGATGTTGCCGTGGATCTGCGAGATGTCGTCGGCCGGCCGACTCACGTAGTGCTCAATGAGGCTGCGACCTTCGAGGACTGCCACCTGGGTGAGGTGCGGGCGCACCTGAACACACATGAAGTAGCGCCCGACCGGGCGACCGTTGCGCTCACGCCCACGACGACGCTCTTGAACGTCGACGTCGGATGCCTGACCACGACCTTCGCCTCGTGAGCGTTCGCCACCCCGACCGCCACCACTTCCGCGGCGCCGCTTCTTCTTGGCCCCCTGGCCAGCATTGGTCGATGCACCGCTCGAGTCGGCGCGCGCCCCGTCGGGTGTCTTGCCGGCACGCTGGCCACCCGGCATGGTGACCGACGGTTTCGGAGCCGGACGGGTGTCACCGATCTTCGGACGCGGCACGACCGCGGCCGCACCGGCTTCCTGACTCGGGCGGCCCTCGGAGATTCGCTCGGGAAGTTCGTCGGGATTCACCGGCTGCGCCCGGTCCGGCCGTGACTGCCCCGGCTGCGACTGCGACCGTGAACGGCCACGGCCTCCACGCGATCCGCGCCGGCGCTTCTTCTTCGGGGGTGTCGACGGGTTATCCGACGGCGATTCGTTGCTCATGAGGAAGTTCCTTTCGTGCGCGCACCGAGAAGGGCGCGCAGGGAGCGTCAGTGCGCTCGATCCATTGATGGGTCCGGATGACCCGTGACATGACGTTCCAGGGCTCGTCGCCCGGGAACAGTGCGTCGACCAATTCGGTGGGTCGCACACCACGTCCGGACGTGGTGACGACCGCTTCGACGAGTGCCGAAGCGCTCACTTCTGAGCGCCAGTCGGCCGGAAGCACGGAGGGATCGAAGTCCGTCCGCAATTCGAAGATGCCCGGGCGAATGTCGTCACGGCGACGTTCGCCCTTGCGTTCGCGTTCGATCCAGAACTCGGGTGCCGCCACGAGTGCCGCGACTCGCGCCGCGGTGTCGTGGGCAGCACGATCGATGGCCAACACCCACGTGGTGGCCAGGACGTCTTCTTGGATCGACTGCGGTCCGGCGACCCAAGCGCCGGTGACCTCGACACCCGCCGGCATCACGGCCGAGAGACGCGGGGCCAGATCGTCGAGATCACGCTCGGCCGACGGAGCGGGGTCGAGCACGACGTCGAGAACTTCGACGAGCGACTCACCAGCCGTGGGCAGTGCGAGACCGAACGACAACTTGGGGCGGGGCGTGAATCCCGCCGACACGGCCACTCCGAGCTTCGCCTTGCGAAAGGCGCGCTCCCAGAGATGGGCCATGTCGAGATGACCGAGGAACCGGATCTTGCCGACCTTCGAATACGCGAGACGGACTTTCACAGGCGCACCACCACCGGAACGTCGCCGCCGCGCGCGAGATCCTGTCCGGTGCCCTGACTTCCGCCGGCCGGCGGAATCGGTGAGGCCACGACGTGCTCGAGTCCGTCACCGGTACAGACGCCGCAGTCGTAACACGGCGTCCACCGACAGTCGGGCAGACCGTGTTCGTCGAGCGAAGCGCGCCAGTCGTCCCACAAGAAGTCGCGGTGCAACCCGGCGCTCAGGTGCTGCCAGGGCAGGATTTCGACCTCGGTGCGGTGACGTGTGGTGAACCACTCGACCGGGAGTCCTTCGGCCGCCGCCGCGTCGAGCCAGCGATCGAGCACGAAGAACTCGCTCCACTCCTGGAAGGTGCCGCCGTCGCGCCACACGCGTTCGATGACCCGACCCACTCGGCGATCGCCACGACTGGCCAGACCTTCGGCGAGCGACGCCCGCGGGTCATGCCACTTCACCTGCACACCGCGCGAGGCCGCACCACGAACGAGGTTGATCTTGCGCTGAAGTTCGTCGACTCCATTCTGGCCGAACCATTGGAACGGCGTGTGGGCCTTGGGCACGAAACCGCCGAGGCTCACCGTGACACTCGCGCGCGAGGTGTACTTCTTGCCGATGGCCACGCATCCGGCCGCCAACTCGGCGATACCCCGGGTGTCGTCGTCAGTTTCGGTGGGCAGACCCGTGAGGAAGTACAGCTTGGTGCGCGTCCAGCCGTTGGCGAAGGCCGATTCGACCGCTCCGTACAGATCGGCTTCGGTGATGAGTTTGTTAATTACCGTGCGTAGACGCCAGGTTCCGGCTTCGGGCGCGAACGTGAGTCCGCTGCGACGACCACTCGCCACCTTGGCGGCCAGACCCACGGTGAACGCATCGACACGCAACGAGGGCAACGACACCGTGGGTGCGCCGCACGCGGTCGGGTCGGGCACGATCGACGATACGACGTCTTCGATTCCGCTGAAGTCGGCGGTGGACAGCGACGTGAGCGACACCTCGTTGTATCCCGTGCGCTCGAGTCCGCGCGTGATCATGGTGCGCACTTGTTCGGCGGGCCGTTCGCGAACGGGGCGCGTGATCATGCCGGCCTGGCAGAAACGACAGCCGCGCGTGCAACCGCGGAAGACTTCGACCGCCAGACGATCGTGCACCACTTCGGTGAGCGGAGCCAACGGTCGCCGCGGATAGTCCCACTGCGCCAGGTCGGAAATGGTGCGCTTGGTGACGGTGGCCGGCACGTCGGCGAACCGGGGTGTGCAAGAGACCGTGCGCTCCCCCTCGTACACCACGTCGTACAGACTCGGTACGTAGACGCCCGGGATGCGAGCGAGTTCGCGCCACAGACCTTCCCGCGACGTGCGACCCGACGCCTTCCAGGCCCGCACCACGTCGTTGATCTCGCCGACGACTTCTTCGCCTTCGCCGAGTACGGCGACGTCGATGAAGTCGGCCAACGGTTCGGGGTTGAAGGCCGCGTGACCACCAACGACGACCACCGGGTCGGATGGTTCACGACGCGCGGTGTGCACGGGGATTCCCCCGAGGTCGAGCATGTTGAGCACGTTCGTGTAGACGAGCTCGGCCGAGAGATTGAACGCGATCACGTCGAAGTCACCGGCGGCCCGATGGGCGTCGACCGAGAAGAGCGGAATGCCACGCTCGCGCATCAAGGCTTCGAGGTCGACCCACGGCGCGTACGTACGCTCGGCGACGGCGTCGGGGCGCTCATTCAGGATCTCGTACAGGATCTGCAGCCCTTGATTGGGCAGGCCGACCTCGTACACATCGGGATACGCGAGCAGCCAGGCGACTTTGCCCTGACCGTGACGCGGCTCGATGGCCCCGTCCTCGCACCCGATGTAGCGGGCTGGTTTGCGCACCCTCGCCAGCAACGGTTCGACCCGTGACCAGAGGGAAGTCATTTCTGCGATCCTACCCGGGGGTCTCAGCGCATTCGACGCATATGGACGCTCTCGACCAGGCCGACGAGGATCGCGAACGCAACCAAGGACGAACCGCCGTACGAGAGAAACGGAAGAGGAACTCCGGTGACCGGCATGATTCCCATGGTCATGCCGATGCTCTGGAACACGTGCCACATCACGATCCCGAACACGCCGGCGCAGATGTAACTGCCGAACGCGTCCTTGCTCAAGTGGGCGACACGCCAGATTCGGAAGAGGAGAAGTCCGAACAAGGCGAGGACGATGCCGCCACCGATCATGCCGAACTGTTCGGCGATGGCCGAGAAGATGAAGTCGCTCTGCTGCACCGGGATGAACTTGCCATTGGTGAGCGGCGCATCGAGATAGCCCTTACCCCACCAGCCACCGGTGGCGACCGCGCGTTTGGCGAAACGAACCTGGAAGACCAGATCCTTCAAACCGTCCTCGGTGGAGTTCTGGTTGAGGAACGCTTCGATACGGCGCAACTGATAACGGTCGACGATGCCCGCGACCACGGCCGCCGCCACCGTGATGACGGTGAGAAAGGCGATCAGTGCGAGATAGCGAAGTTTCGCACCAGCCATGAGCAGGATCGTGAGAGCACCCACGATCATCACGAAGGCCGAACCGAGGTCGGGCTGAACGATGATCAAGATGGTCGGAATACCGACGACCACCAGACCGCCGATGAACCGGGAATAACTCAGAGATTCTTCGCGAACTTCCGACAAATACGAAGCCAGAGCGAGAACGACGGCCGGTTTGGCGAACTCGGCCGGCTGGAACGACACCGGCCCGAAATCGAACGACAGACGAGCGCCACCCCGCAAGGCACCCGCAGCCAACACGAGCATGAGCGCCACGATCGCGCACCCGTACAGGAAGAAGGCTCGTTCTCGAAGCAACGTGTAGTCGAACGACATGACTGCGATCATCACCACCGCGGCGACGATGAGGTACAAGACCTGCCGCAGCGTGAACCAGTACGGATCGTCGTCGACTTTCCAGAACGTGGCGCTGTAGATGGCGAAGGTGCCGATGATCCCGAGCAAAGCGACCGGTGCGAGGATGAGCCAGTCGATGTTGCGACTCGGTTGACCCGGACTCGAACGGATGTTGCCGAGTCCACCGTCGGGTTTGCGCTGAAGAATGGGCAGAGCCATCAGTCGCGACCTCCGGTGGTTCCGCCGCCGAGGCAACGGTTGTCGGGCAACTTACGATCGGGTGCGGCGAACGATGTGGTTATGTCGAGCGGATTGGACGGCGTGACCGCCGGTGTCTTCACAGCACCGGCCAGTGCCATGAACATGCACTTCACGACCGGTGCGGCCGCGCGTGATCCGTAGCCCGACTTCTCGAGGTACGCCGACGCTACATAGGGCTGGTTGCCGTCGAGGCTGAACGCCGCGAAGGCCGACGAGTCGTTCCAGGGCAGACCGGCGGCGCCTTGAGCCGTGCCGGTCTTGCCGGCGATGGGGAGCACCTCGTAGGGATAACTCGAGAAGAGGCGTTCACCAGTGGTGGCGTGATATCGCTCGTTGACGACACCCGGGCCGGAGATCACACGCTGCAGTCCACGTTTGATGGGTACGAGGAATTCGGGGGCGATTTCGAGGTCTCGAATCACGTTGGGCTCGTTGAGCTGCAGAGCGACTCGCGATTTCGACAGGTCGGCCACCCCCACGATCGCACTGTCGGGGGTTCCGGGCTCGAGCAGCGCCACCGCGATGAGTGGACGGTTGACTCTCCCGCCGTTGCCGAGCGCGCCATAGGCCTGCGCGAGTTGAACGGGTGACGCGGAGAGGAGTCCCTGACCGATGGCCAACTGCACGTTGTCACCGACGAGGTAGTTGGGGCTCTCCCCTTCCAACAGCACGCCGGTCTCGACGAGTTTGCGCTTGGACTCCTTGTCGGGAACCCGACCGACCGATTCGAACGGCAGATCGATACCCGTCTTTGATCCGAAGCCAAACTTGCGAACCTCCTCCTGCAGGATCGGCTGACCACCACGCTCGGAGAAGATCTCCTCACCGATCTTGTAGAAGAAAGTGTCGGACGACACCGCCAGTGCTTCTTCGACTCCGACCCGTCCGTAACGACACGGGTAACGGCTACCGCCACAGAGAGCATTTCGGTAGATGCACTTGACCACCTGGCACGTCTGCTCGTCGATACTCGTGAGCGTGTACGTGCCGCGGTCAAGGTAGGTGTAGGTGGGGCCGCCCGGCAACTGCCCGGAATCGAGAGCGGCGTACACGACGAAAGGTTTGAAACTCGAGCCCAGGTTGTACTGACCCTGGATCGCGCGATTCACGAGAATCGACCGGTCGGGATCATCGGTGCGGGGGAAGATCTGCGCGAATTTGTCGCCCGACAACGAGGAGGTGAACCAACGGTTGTCGAACGTCGGGTAGCTCGCCAAGGCCAGAATCTCGCCCGTCTCGTAACTCGACAACACCACCGACCCGGCTGGAGCCTTGAGGTTCTGGCACTCGGGGAACTGCGGTTTGACCGGAAGGTCGTTCTCGTCACGGGCCTGACACGTTTCGACGAATCGACGCAACCGCAATTGCGTCTCTAGGGCGAGTTCGGCGTACTGCTGCAGGTCGAGATCGATCGCCAATTGAAGATCCATGCCGGCCACGGGCTCGACACGATCGACTTCGCTCAGGATCGCACCCCGCGAATCGACCTCGTACTTCACGAAACCGGGCGTACCGCGTAGATACGGCTCGAAGATCTTCTCCACCCCGAACTGGCCGACTCGTTCGTTGAGGTCGTACCCGAGATCGCGGTACTGATCGGCGTCCGATTCGGTGATGGCTCCGAGATATCCGACGACATGAGCCGCCAACGGAGCGTACGGGTAGTCGCGTCGCCATTGATTCGTCACGCGGACACCGGGAAAGTCTTCGACACGCTCGATGAGGTACAGAGCGATGTCTTCGCCGACACCCTCTTTCAACGGCATGGGAAGCAGCGGGCTGTACCGGTTGCTCTGGTACCGACCTTCCATGTCGGAGATCGGGAGATCGAGGACCGGCGAAAGGCGCGTGAAGAGTTCGCGCCGCGCATCGTCGTCGCGCATCGCCTCCCAGGCCACGGTGATGGTGAGGATGCGCTCGTTGTCGGCGAGAACTCGGCCCTCGCGATCGAAGATGCGGCCGCGTTCGGGAAGCAATTTGACCGAGCGGGTCTTGTTGGCTTGAACACGCTGTTCGAGCGCTGGTGCGTCGACGACCTGGAGGAACCACATGCGCAAACCGAGCACCGAGAACATCAGCGCGCCGATCGTGCCGATGGCGGCCAGACGACTGGTACGGCGATCGCGGCTCACGCGAAGATCTCCGGCGGAGGCGCCAAGCGTGCACGACGCTTGATCACGAGTCCCCAGCGCATCACTGGCGCAGCGAGTGGAACGATGAGCGCGTTGGCCAGCGCCACGACGATGGCGACCTCGATCACTCGGGTGGTGAGCCAGCCGTCGACCCCGACCCACGTGGCCACGACCGGATACGCGAAGGTGGCGGCGGCCGAACCTCCGGCGCCGATCAGAGCATTGAGCCACCACGGATTGGCAACCGCGAGTAAGTTGGCGTAGCCGGCGAGGAACCCGACGAGTCCGTACACCAACGCCGTGAGTCCGAGGGGGCTGGAGAGAACGAGGTCGAACATCAATCCGAACATGAAGCCGGCCAAGGCTCCGCGCTCGGAACCGCCAGAGATGCCGGCGCCGATCGACATTGCGAGCATGATCTGCAAGGCGATGCCGTCGAATTTGAGGTCGGCGAGCAAGGTCGTCTGCACGACGAGTGCGATGAGACCGATGAGAGTCAGGCGAACCACGGGACGGTTGATGAATTCGATCATGGACTCACCGCCGGCTGATACAGCAGCACGCGAACGAAGTTGAGCGTGGAGAGACGAGCCGTCAAGCGAACTTCGAGCACGGCACCCGAGGTTCCGCTTCGCTCGACGATCTTGACGACGCGGCCGATCACGATGCCGCGGGGCGCGAGACTCTTCGATCCACCCGCGGTGATGACGACGGCACCGACTTTGATTTTAACGAAGCGCGAACTCTGATCGACGAACTCGACGATCGGGGCGCGATCGGAACCGCGTCCGCGGAAGGCTCCGGTCTCGGCTGCCGGCAAAGCGTTGATGTCGACCACCGACGAGGGAGTTGGCTGGGTGGTGGGCGGAGCCACCGTGAGGACGGGGGCGATGGACGTGACCACCGGAGCGATACTCGTCGACGGAGACGGAGACAACGGAGACAACGGTGTCGTCGTGGTCGTCGACGTTGACGTCGGTGTCGTCGTCGTGGTGGTTGTCGTGGTCGTCGTCGGCACGGTCGTCGTCGTCGTGGTCACGACCGGCTCGGGTTCGGGCAGGTTCAAGACCTGAATCGGGATCGCGTACGACACGTCGGTGGCCAACATCACGATCGATCGGTTGGCGAACACTTCGGTGACCTTGCCCACCAGACCAGCCGCATTCACCACAGGCATGCCGACGCGTAGACCGTCACTGCTCCCCTGGTTGATCTCCACCGTCTGCGAAAAATTGGTGGGGCTCTCTCCCACCACCTGCGCCGTGATCGACGAGATGTCGGTGAGGTCGTCGATGCCGTTGAGTGCCAGGAGTTCCTGGGCGTCACGAGCAGTCGCCAAGGCTGCGATGAACGCACCTTCTTGTTGATCGATGCGGTCTTGCAGCCGTTCGTTCTCGGCTTCGAGATCGTCGTATTGCGTGATGCCGCGCCAGGCGTTGCCGATGGGTCGCGTGATGACGCGGCCGGCATCCTGCAGCGGCTGGAACACCGTGCCGAAAGCCCGCCGCACGCCGTCGACCACGGCGTTGCCCTGCAGGTCGAGCGTGATCAGCAGAATGGACGAGAGAGCCAGCAGGACGACGGCTCGTCGTCGGCTCATCGAGAACATGGGGTCACTCGTCGGTCTGCGAGAGCATGCCGCGCATGGCCTCGATGTTCTCGAGTGCCCGACCCGAACCCAGAACCACCGAGTACAGCGGGTCGGGTGCGATGTTGATCGGCATGCCGGTCTCGTGAGCGAGACGACGATCGATGCCGGCGAGGAGTGCTCCGCCCCCGGTGAGGGTGATGCCGACGTGCATGATGTCGGCGGCCAATTCGGGCGGGGTCTTGTCGAGGGTGGTGCGCACGGTGTCGACGATCGCCGACACTGGTTCGGCGAGCGCTTCGCGCACCTGCTCGGTGGACAAAGAGATGGTTCGGGGCAAACCGCTGATGAGGTCGCGACCGCGTACGTCGGCGGTCATCTCCTCCTCCATCGGCCAGGCCGAACCCATTTGGATCTTGATGTCTTCGGCGGTCCGCTCACCGACGGCGAGCGAGAACTCCTTCTTGAGGTATTGCATCACGGCTTCATCGAGTTCGTCGCCCGCGACTCGGAGCGATTGCGCCGTCACGATGCCGCCCAACGAGATCACGGCCACTTCGGTGGTGCCACCGCCGATGTCGACGATCATGTTGCCGCTCGGTTCGTGTACCGGCAGGTCGGCACCGATGGCGGCCGCCATGGGCTCTTCGATGATGTGCACGGGCTTGCGTGCCCCGGCGTACTCGGCGGCGTCCTGAACCGCGCGCTGTTCGACCCCGGTGATGCCAGAGGGAACGCAGATGACCATGCGCGGCTTGCTCCAGCGGCTGCTGTGCACCTTCTGGATGAAGTAGCGCAACATCTTCTCGCAGACTTCGAAATCGGCGATGACTCCGTCTTTGAGCGGACGCACGGCGCGAATGTGTCCAGGGGTCCGGCCCATCATGCGCTTGGCTTCCAGGCCCACGGCCACCGGGCGACCATCGGCCACGTCGAGGGCGACGACCGAGGGTTCGTTGAGGACCACCCCATGTCCCCGGACGTAAATCAGGGTGTTGGCGGTACCGAGATCGATTGCGATGTCGCGGCCGAGGGCCAGCGGGTTGCTCCGGGCCATGACCGCACCTCCTCGCCCCGTGAAGGGGAAATGTTACAGATTCGGGAAGAAAATCCCGATCTCCCGCTCGGCCGAGGCCAGGGAGTCGGAACCGTGGACCAGGTTCTCGGTGAAGAGAATCCCCAGGTCGCCACGGATGGTCCCGGGAGCCGCGGTACGCGGGTTGGTGGCACCCATCACGGTGCGCACGACCTCCCAGGTGTTCTCGGGGCCTTCGACGACCAGGGCCACGACCGGACCGCGCGACATGAACTCGACGAGGTCGTTGTAGAAGCCCTTGCCCACGTGCTCTTCGTAGTGACGGGCCAAGGTGGCCGCGTCGAGAGTGCGCAGGTCGAGGGCCACCAACTTCAGGTTCTTCGACTCGAAACGGCTGAGGATGGTTCCCACCAGGCCGCGTTCGACGGCGTCGGGCTTCAACAAGACGAGGGTGCGATCGGACATGAGAGACGACGCTATCGGTCGAGCACGTGTGGCCGGGCTGCCCCCACCACGTAGAGCGAGCCCGTGACCAGAATCGCGTCGTCGGCCCCGGCCTCGTGGCGGGCCTCGTCGAGTGCGGCTTCCACCGTGGCGACCACGCGCACGTCGTCGCATCCGATGCTGCGCGCGGCTTCGGCCAGTTCGGAGGCCGGTCGACCGCGCGGAGACGGAGCGGTGCAGCAGACCACGACGTCGAATTCGTCGGCGCGAAGCGCCTCGAGCATCTCGACGGGTTCACGACCGCGCAGGCACCCGACCACGAGGATGCGTCGACCGGCCGGATCGAAGTCCTCGAAGAAGACGCTCGCGCACACGTCACCGCCGGCTGGGTTGTGAGCACCGTCGACGATCACCAAGGGCTGATGATCGAGCAACTCGAAACGGCCCGGCATGTTCACCGCGGCCATGGCTTCGGCGATCACGTCGTCGTCGAGTGGTCGGGCGAAGAAAGTCTCCACCGCCGTGATGGCCACCGCTGCGTTGTCGGCCTGGTGTCGGCCGTGCAGTGGCACGAACACGTCGGGATAGATCGTGGTGGGTGTGCGCACCACGACGAGACGACCGCCGAGAGCGAGTTCGTTGGCATCCACCGCGAAGTCGGTGTCGCGCACGAGTAACGACGAACCGCCCGCGGCGCGAAAGATCTCGATCATCTCCGGATCGGTTTCACCGGTGACGACAGCCGAGGCCGACTTGATGATGCCCGACTTCTCGCGCGCGATGTGGGCGCGGGTCGGCCCGGCGAACTCCATGTGATCGAGACCGATGTTGGTGATGACGGCAACCTGAGCGTCGACGACGTTGGTGGCGTCCCAACGACCGAGCAAACCGACTTCGATCACCATGGCATCGACGGCCTGATCGGCGAACCAGCGAAACGCCGCCGCTGTACAGGTGTCGAAATAGCCGGGCCGAACGCCGGCGATGATCTCCAGATCGGCGATCGCGCCCACCTGCTCGCCGAAGTCGGCATCGGAGATCGGAACGCCGTCGATCATCATGCGTTCGTTGACCCGCTCGAGGTGCGGACTGGTGTACGTGCCCACCCGCAGGCCACTGGCCACGAGTAGACGGGTCATCATCTGGGCGGTCGAGCCCTTGCCGTTGGTGCCGGTGATGTGGATGACCGGAGCGCAGTGCTGCGGATCGCCCATCGCGGCGCAGAGACGCTCGATCGTGGCCAGAGAAGGCGACTCGATCCGGCCGGTCTTCTCGTAGGTGGCGTGTTCGTCGAGGTAGGCGAGCGCTTGCTGGTAGTCCATCAACTCGCAGCGCGGCGCGGCCGCTGCGAACGTACGGCTGCGCGCGGCACCAGTGTGGGCGGAATCTTCGCGTTCACGGTGTCGGCGTCGACCACCACACGAGCCACGTCGTTGCGCCCCGGCAACTCGTACATCGTGTTGAGCAGAGCGTCTTCGAGGATCGCGCGCAGACCACGCGCGCCGGTGCCTCGCTTGAGCGCGAGATCGGCCACCGCGTTGAGCGCCGACTCGGTGAGTTCGAGCTCGACGTCTTCGAAGTCGAAGAACTTCTGGTACTGCTTCACGAGCGCGTTCTTGGGCTCGACGAGGATCTTCACCAGAGCATCCATGTCGAGGTTCTGCACGGCGCCGACCATGGGCAGACGGCCCACGAACTCGGGGATGAGTCCGAACGCCAAGAGGTCTTCGGGGAGAACCTGCGAGAACAATTCACCGGGATCTTTTTCGGCCTTGCTGCGCACGGTCGCGTGGAAGCCGACTCCCTTGTGGCCGATGCGCTGCTCGATGATCTTGTCGAGACCAGCGAACGCACCGCCGCAGATGAAGAGAACGTTGGTCGTGTCGATCTGGATGAATTCCTGGTGCGGATGCTTGCGACCGCCCTGCGGAGGAACCGAAGCCACGGTGCCTTCGAGGATCTTGAGCAGAGCCTGCTGCACACCTTCACCCGACACGTCGCGCGTGATGGACGGGTTCTCGCTCTTGCGGGCGATCTTGTCGATCTCGTCGATGTAGATGATGCCCGTCTCGGCCTTCTTCACGTCGAAGTCGGCGGCCTGAATGAGCTTCAAGAGAATGTTCTCGACGTCTTCGCCCACGTAGCCGGCCTCGGTGAGCGCGGTGGCGTCGGCGATGGCGAACGGCACGTTGAGCATGCGCGCCAGGGTCTGGGCCAGGTGCGTCTTGCCGCAACCGGTGGGTCCGAGGAGAAGGATGTTGCTCTTGGCCAATTCGACTTCGTCACGCTTCGCGAGAACGTTGTCCTTCTGGTACTGGATGCGTCGATAGTGGTTGTAGACGGCCACGGCCAGAACCTTCTTGGCCTGGGTCTGGCCCACCACGTACTCGTCGAGGAAGGTGCAGATCTCGCGCGGATTCGGGAGATCGTCCATCTTCAAGTCGGAGGCTTCACTGACCTCTTCCTCGATGATCTCGTTGCAGAGATCGATGCACTCGTCGCAGATGTAGACGCCAGGGCCGGCGATGAGCTTCTTGACCTGCTTTTGCGACTTGCCGCAGAACGAGCATTTCAAGATTTCGCCGGTGTCGCCGAATTTCGCCACGTCTACCCTCCTTCGGGTTCACAGTCTGACGGATGGCCGACCCTGTTGTCGGCGATTTGCGTCAAGACCTTGAGCAGAACCCCGAAAGACGCTGGTCAGCGGATAGGTCCGCCCCGGTCGACGACCGCGCGGCTGGAGATGACCTCATCGATGATTCCGTACCGGAGCGCCTCGGGCGCTTCCATCACGAAGTCACGATCGGTGTCGGCGTGGATGCGCTCGATCGGCTGGCCGGTGTGGCGAGCCAAGATTTCCTCGAGCAGATCGCGCATGCGGAGGATCTCCTTGGCGGCGATCTCGAGATCGGTCACCTGGCCGTACCCGACCTGGCCATAGGGCTGGTGCAGGAGCACGCGACTGTGTGGCAGGGCGAGACGCTTGCCCTTGGTCCCCGCGGCGAGCAGAACGGCTGCGGCGCTGGCCGCCTGGCCGAGACAGATCGTGGCGATGTCGTTCTTGATGAACTGCATCGTGTCGTAGATCGCGAACAGCGCGGTGATGTCGCCACCGGGGCTGTTGATGTAGATGTTGATGTCCTTGTCGGGGTTCTCGCTCTCGAGGTGGATGAGCTGAGCACACACGAGGTTGGCGATCGTGTCGTCGATCGGAGTGCCGAGGAAGAGGATGTTCTCCTTCAACAAACGGCTGTAGAGATCGTAGGCCCGCTCACCGCGGTTCGTCTGCTCGACGACCGTGGGGACGTAATAGTTGAAAGCGTCAAGATTCATGAGTCGGCCTCGTCGGGGTCGTGATCGTTATCGTGCTGAAGGTCTTGGTCGGCGGCCGAGAGGCCGACAACAGTGTCGCTGTCCAGTGTGGCACCGGACGGGTCGACAAACGTGACGTTGTGCACGAGCCAGTCGAGGGCCTTGCTCTTGGAGATCTCGGCGGCCAGATCGACCAGAGCATCGTTGGCCTGGTACGCGGCGCGCACCTGGTCGACGGTGATCAACTTCGGCTTCTTCTTCGAGCCCGACATCATTTGCTGACGGATGGCGTCATCGTTCGAGCGGTCGGCGATTCCGGCCAGTTCGCGCTCGACGTCGTTGTCATCGGCGTGAAGTCCTTCGGCCTCCACGACGGCGCGCAAGGCCAGATCGACCTTGGCCGCCTTCAACGAGGCCGGACGGAACGACTCGATGAGCGTGGCCGGCTCCTGGCCGGTCGCCTGCAACCACTGTTCGAGATCCATGCCCTGCGACGCGAACTGGCGAACCACGTTCTGGACGCGGCGCTGCAGATCGGCCGACACCATCGACTCGGGAGCATCGACGGAAACGAGTTCGACCAATGCGTCGGTGACCTTCTCGACCAGTGAGTTGCGGACCTGATTCCAACGCGCGTCGGTCATGCGCTCGGCAACCGACTCCTTCCAGGCGGCGATGGTGTCGAAACCTTCGACGTTGGCGGCGACCCACTCGTCGGTGAGATCGGGAACCACGAGCTCTTGAACCGACGTCACCTTGACCACGAAGTCAGCTGGTTCTTCGGTGCCGTTGGGAGTGTCGGTGAAGGTCAGTTCGGCGCCGGCCGATGCGCCGGTCAACTTGTCGTCGAACTCGGGTGACACCCACTTCTTGCCGATCTCGTACGACCAGTCGTCGACCGCGAGACCCGCGACCGGCTCGCCACCACGCGAGCCGACGAGGTCGACCACCACGAAGTCGCCCACACCAGCCGGGCGTGACACATCGGTGAGTGTTCCCTGGCGACGGAGTTCGGCGGTGACCACGTCGTCGATGTCGGTGTCGGACACCGTGGGCGCATCGATCTCGACGCGCAAGCCGGCGTAACCAGGCACGGTGACGACCGGACGAACCTCGCACGTGGCCGTGAACGTGACCGGACCGTTGAGGTGGCCACCTGTGACCTCGATCTCAGGGGTGGCGATAATGTCGACGTCGTTCTCGCGGACTGCGCGAGCGAGGTACTGCGGGATGGAATCTTGGAGCGCCTGACCGCGCGCCGCTTCGAGACCGATGCGGGCTTCGAGCACCTTGCGCGGAGCCTTGCCCTGACGGAATCCGGGGAGACGCAGGTCGCGGCCGATCTTGGAAAGCGCAGCGTCGATGTCGCGGGAGAAGTCGGCCTCGTCGATCTCGACGGAGAGCACGACCTTGTTGCCCTCGTGGGCTTCACATGTCGTTTTCACAGGGAGCGAAGTGTACCGGCGGCCCGAAACGTGCGCCCCGCCCCGCCATGCGCCAAGATGGACACCATGACGACGTGGAAGCCCCATGCCCTCGCCAAGCCCCACCCGAATCAGCTCGATCTCCGTCTGCGCGACAAGGTCGTGGCCTCGGTCGATCTGGCCGACGTTCCGGCGGGCACCGAGGGGCGCATTCTCCTCGCCAATGGCTTCAACTGGCAGCGCTACCGCGTGCAGTTCGTGAACGGTGTGGAGTTGGGCGACCTCGACGGTCGGCACATCGCACCGATCGGTCGCGCCGCCAAGCGTCTGCGCAAAGCCAAGCGCTGAACGTGTCGTCGTTACGCCACCGGTTCCCTGCCCTGGCCGGTTCGGCTGGCGAGTGGGCACGATTCGACGGACCGTCGGGAACTCAAGTGGTCGACGTGGCCATCACCGCCATGACCGACTGGATGACCTCCGGGAGCACCGCGGCCGCCGGAGGACCGTTCGCCGCGGCTCAGGAATGTCAGTCACTACTCGATCGCACTCGAGTGACACTCGGGCAGTTGTTCGGCGCCGACCCGGCCGGGTTCAGTTTCGGCACGAACACCACGACGTTCAACATGGCGTTCGCCAATGCCGTGACTGAGACGTTGCGTCCAGGTGACCGCATCGTCGGCACGCGACTCGACCACGACTCCAACGTCATGCCCTGGCGCCGCGCCTGCGCGCGGGCGGGGGCCGAACACGTACTCGCTGATTTCGATCCGGCCACCGGAGTCCTCTCCCCCGAATCGGTCATTGCGCTCATCGACGATCGCACTCGTTGGGTCACCGTACCCATGGCGTCGAATCTTCTCGGCACGATGCCCGATCTGCCGCCCATCATCGAGGCCGCCCACGCCGTGGGGGCTCGTGTGTACGTCGACGCCGTGGCGGCCGCACCCCACCACCGCATCGACATCACCGCACTCGACTGCGATGCCCTCGTGACGTCTCCTTACAAGTGGTACGCACCGCACTCGGGAGTGCTGTGGTGCAAGCCCGAACTCATGGCCGAACTCGGTTGGTGGCGTGTGCGGCCAGCACCCGATGCGGGTCCGCGCAAGCCCGAGACCGGCATGCCCAACTTCGAAGCGATCGCCGGCGTCGACGCCGCAGCTCGGTTCCTCCTCGAAGAAGGCATGGAATCACTGGCTCGCTTCGAGGCCGACGTGTTCGCTCACCTGTGGGATGGCCTCGGCGCGATCGCAGGCGTTCGTCGCATCGGGCCGACCAACCCGGTGCTGCGAGCACCCACGGCCGCGTTCGTGATCGACGATGTGGCACCGTCGATCGTGGCGACGCGCCTCGCCGAGCAGAAGATCGCCGTGTGGGACGGACACGCCTACGCCGTCGAAGTGGTGCACCACCTCGGTCTGGCCGAATCGGGTGGCGTGGTTCGGGCCGGCATCGTTCGCTACATCGAACACTCCGACGTCGATCGTCTGCTGGCCGCCGTCGACGCCATCGCCCGCCGCGGCTGACTCGGTCAGTTCGCGTGCTCGATATCAGCGGTCGAGGCCGAGGACTTCGAAGTTCTCGGCCCACCGATCGAGGGCCGCGTCGATCTGGACGGGCTTCACCGGTGCCGACACGAAGTAACCCTGAACCGCGTCGCAGCCGAGGCTGCGAGTGAGCGTGAACTGTTCGACGGTCTCGACACCTTCGGCCACCACTTGCAGTCCGAGCGAATGGCCCACGTCGACACCGGAGCGGACCATCGCGTCGGGTTCGGCTGCCGAGGCATCCAGGCGACTCACCATGGCGCGATCGATCTTCAACTCGGTGAACGGCGCCACCAGAAGTCGCTCGTAGTTGCTGGTTCCGGTGCCGAAATCGTCGACGGCCAACTTGAATCCGGCCAATCGCAACCGGGTGAGAACCGCAACCGTCGGAGTGAGGTCGGGAATCGGCGTGGTCTCGGTGACTTCGAAGGTCCACGACTCGGCCGGTGAGGTGCCCGTGAGAATTCGCTGCGCACGACGGGGCAGTTCGTCGTCGTCGAGATCGAGAACCGAGATGTTGAGCGAGACGTCGGGCATGGACGCCAAGGCGCGGTAGCGAAAGCGATCGTGGGCGGCCATGGTCATGATCGCATCGAGCAATTCGGATGTGCGGCC
>Ga0194130_10003216_pt1 | contig 22267 bp, 19 predicted proteins | sample TA2KigsurfametaG_FD_160084 | JGI IMG/M metagenome (GOLD analysis project Ga0194130, IMG submission 160084) | Freshwater microbial communities from Lake Tanganyika, Tanzania - TA2015050 Kigoma 12 surface | ecosystem: Environmental > Aquatic > Freshwater > Lake | place: Tanzania: Lake Tanganyika... | reverse complement strand
CATGCTGCCGCGTGAGGCCACAAAGCGCATGCCGATGTCGCGCGCTGCGTCTATGCTGTCATCGAGTTTGACCCCATTGGGGTAGATGTACAAATGATCGCTGCTGGTGGTGCAGCCCGAGAGCAGCAGTTCGGCCATCGCCACCTGTGCGCTGACCCGGATCATCTCTGGGGTCAGACGCGCCCAGATCGGATAGAGGCCCTCGAGCCAGCTGAACAGCTGCGCATTTTGAACGGCGGGAATCGCCCGTGTGAGCGATTGAAACATATGGTGGTGGGTATTGATCAGTCCCGGGATAACCAGCAAGTGACGACCGTCCATCATCTCCTCGGCCTCGCGCAGTCCGGTCGGCAGATCAGTCTGCGGCCCGACCCAGACAATCAGCCCGTCTTGTACGAAGACCGCCGCATCGCGCCACTCGCGCCCCGCATCGTTCTGGGTCGACAGGGTGTGTATGTTGTGGATCAGTAGGGTAGGCATGACGCTGCGTAGGGCGGAGTTTACGGCGGACGGTGCAAGCTAACATTGTTCCCGGGGGGCGCCATGCAGTCTGATCTTGATCATCTCGTTGTCCTTGCTGCCACGCTCGAAGATGGGCAGCGTTGGTGTGAGCGAACCCTTGGCCTGAAGCCGGGGTCGGGAGGGCGGCATGAGCTCATGGGGACCCATAACCGTCTCTTGCGTATCGATTCATTGGCTTATCCTCAGGCCTATCTCGAAATCATTGCGATCGAGCCGGGTGCGCCAACACAGCGTGGCCCCCATCAACGCCGATGGTTCGACCTGGACGATGCAGAGCTTTCGGGGCGTATTGCTCGCGATGGGCCGGCATTGGCGCATTGGGTGGCCCGCACTGGGGATGTGCGGGCGGCCTGCAGTGCCTGGCAGCGCCTGGGTATCGACCGTGGCCCCCCGCTGGCCGCTGGCCGACAAACTCCACAGGGCCTGCTTCAGTGGCAGATCACCGTGCGCGACGATGGTGCGCGCTTGTTCGATGGCTGCTTGCCGACGCTGATTGAGTGGGGTGCCCTGCATCCAGTGCCCGCCATGGCCGAGTGTGGCCTGCGCTTGGAGCGTCTGCGCGTTGTTCATCCGCAGCATCGCCTGCTGGGGCAGGCGGCGCAGGCCATAGGTCTGCGGGGACTGACGGTTGCAGGCGATGGGCCGGCTCGACTGGAAGCCCTCCTGCAGACGCCAGCTGGGTCGGTCTTGCTTGCCAGCGCCTGAAACGCCTTGAGGGCCTGACCCGAAAAGAAAACCCGCCAAGCGGCGGGTCGTGTGAGACATGGGCAAGATTATTTTTTCTTGCACTCGGCTTTGCTCTCGTTTTCCTTCTTTGAGCAGTCAACCTTCTTGTCGTCCATCTTGCCGCCGCCATGGCTTCCGGCGAAAGCAGGGGCGCAGACCAAGGCGATGGCGGCAGCGAGTGCCGCGATCAGAGTTTTCATAGTTTTTCCTTTAAGTGAGTGGGTTAAGCGTTGAGACCGTTGAGATCGGACGCTCCATAATGGAAAGATGTCATTGCGTGTTTGCACAAGGATTGTGACCCCATGGGTCGTTCTGTTTGGGGCTCTCAATGGGCAACTGGGTCTGGTCAGTGCGCAGACCCGCTATCAGCCGGGCCCCGATCAGATATTGATGGAGCGCGTTCAGGGCAACACCACCGCGGCTTCCTTGCGGTCCCTCGATGAGACCCGAAAGGCCAGGCCCGGAGATCTCGATGCGGCCCTCGCTTACGCCAGGGCCGCCTTTGAATTGGGTTTAACCGAGGGGGACCTGCGCTGGTGGGGAAGGGCTCGAGCCGCGCTGGCGCCCTGGTGGTCGCAGCCCGACCTGAGTGCCGAGGGCCATTTCATGCGCGCCTTGGTTCTTCAGGGCTTTCACCAATTTGGACCGGCTTTGCAGGAACTTGCCCGCGCTATCGCCTTGGAGCCGGGGCGTGCTGAATTGTGGTCCTGGCGATTTGCCCTGCATCTGTTGCTGGCGGATATGGCCAGCGCGCGCCAAGACTGTGAGGCGCTTGCGCGTCAGGTCTCTGAGGTGGAGGCTGAGCCCTGCCGCGGGATTTTTCTCTACCGAAGTGGCCAGCCGCAGGCAGGCATCGATCTGCTGCGCCGTTCGATCCAGCGGCCGGAATTTGCTGGACCGCTGGCGCAAGATTGGTTGCGCTTTCATTGGGGCGAGGCCCACCGAGTGGCTGGCCAGGTGGATCAGGCGGTGCTGATCTGGGAGTCCTACTTGCGTCAGAGACCTCAGTCGCACGCAGTTCGTTTGGCGCTGGCTGAGGTCCTCAATCAACTCGGTCGCCACCAGCGGGCTCTGGAGGTCTCGGATCAAAGAGCCCCCTCCGATGCCCTGCTGGTGCAGCAACTCCTGGCTCGGCAGGGTCTGCGCGATGGGCAGATCGAGCGCTGGGCGCAGAAAATCCAATGGCGTTGGGACAGTCAGGATCGGCGGCAGGAGGCCTTGATCGAGCGACCCCGCCTGATTTTTCTAGTCCGCTACGGACAGGATGTCAAAGCCGGCTTGGAGTTGGCCGCCAGGAATTGGACTGAACAGAAAGAGCCGGCCGATGGCATCTTGTTTCTGGAGGCGGCACTCAAACTCGATCAACCTGCCCGCGCCGAGGCGGTTGTTCGGTGGGCCAAGGAAACCGGCTACAAGGAGCCGGCTTTGATCGCGCTCATCGCGCGTGCCCGATCGCATCCGAATTGGGGGCAGCGATGAGCACCCCGGGATCCCTGATGGGGGCAGGCCTGCTGATCCGAGGCCTGCTTGTGGCGATGTTGTGGCTCAGCGGTAGCGCCCTGTGGGCGCATTCAAGCAGCAACAGCTACCTGAGTTTGACCGGCGATCGCGATGCGCTGGTACTGCGCGCTGATGTTGCCTTGCGCGATGTGGACCTGCAATTCGATCTGGACCGCAATGGCGATGGCCGGGTGCTGTGGTCTGAGGTGCAGGCCCGATCGAGCGACCTGTTGGCTTGGTTGGCTCATGGCCTGCAATTGCAGCGATCGGGCGAGCCCTGCACCTTGCGGCCGGTCGATCTGCTCGCCACTGATTACGCCGATGGCCTGTATCTGAGTGCCGTCTTCACTTTGGTTTGCCCGGGTGTGTCCGACTCGAGCCCGCTTGCGCTTGGCTTGCGCATGCACTACCGACTGCTGTTTGACCAGGATGCTTTGCATCGGGCTCAGCTGCGCATCGATTTGCCGGCGGTGCAGAGCAGTTTGGTTTTCAGTCCCGACCGCCAGCAGGCCGATCTGCCTTCCCAAGCGCCGAGCTTCTGGACGGTGCTGGCGCAGTACACCCGGGAAGGCTTCTGGCACATCTGGATCGGTGCTGATCACATCGCTTTTTTACTCAGCCTGCTTCTCCTGGCCCCGCTGCGCACCTCAAGACAGCCCGTGACTCAGTGGTCAGGGCTTCAGCGTTTTCGGCCAGCGGCGGTCGATGTGTTGGCTGTGGTTACCTCGTTTACCGTGGCCCATTCAATCACGCTGAGCCTTGCGGTGCTGGGGGTCGTCAAGCTGCCTTCGCTCTGGGTCGAGGTGGCCATTGCGTTATCGGTGGTGATTGCGGCGCTCAATAACTTGTTGGGCGGAGCCAGCCTGCGGCGCTGGCCCCTGGCCTTTGGCTTCGGCTTGATCCACGGCTTTGGCTTTGCCAATGTGCTGCTGGATTTGGGCTTGCCCGCCGGCGATCTGGCGCTGGCCCTAGCCGCTTTCAATATCGGTGTGGAGCTGGGTCAATTGGCCATCGTAGCGGTGTTCTTCTCGTTGGCTTGGTGGGTGCGGCACTTCCCTTTCTACCGCTGGTTTTTTGTTGTCGCAGGCTCCATGATCATTGCCATCGCTGGGGTCGTCTGGACGCTCATGCGCTTGGGTTGGTGGGGGGGGTGGCCTTGAAAGCATCAGAACGCTTTGCCTTTGAGGGTCAGGGTCTCACGCAGGCGCTCAATGAAGCGCACTTACCCTCTTTGATGCCGGCACTGGCCTGCCTGACCGGCGATTTGTCCGCGCTGGATGCGAGCTGGCAGCCCGATATGGCCGATCAGGCACAAAGGCCCAGGCCGCAGGCCGGTTTGTCAGAGCGGGCACAGCACCTGGCCCGCGACAAAGCCCACGCCATGATTTCGCGTTGGCACCGGGCGGGTCAGCAGCCTGCCCCCCGGCTTGCGGCACAGCAGTTGCGGCTGGCGATGGGTTTTATCACCGGGCGGGTCGACCCGGCGGTGATCGATTTGCTGATGCATGAGTTGGGTTTGTCGGTGCCGGTGGGCCGGGACGGCCCGCCGCGGCTGGGTTTGCCCGCGGACTTTTCTGTGATCGTTATCGGCGCAGGCATGTCCGGCTTGGTTGCATCCTGGCATTTGTCGCGTCTCGGGATTTCGCACACGGTTTTGGATCGGCAGGGGCAAATAGGGGGCGTCTGGGTCGAGAACACTTACCCGGGTTGTCGGCTTGACACCAGCAACTTCTGTTACAGCTACTCCTTTGCCCAGCAGGCCGACTGGCGTCACTACTTCTCCCCGCGCGATGAGGTGCAGCGTTACTTTGGAGAGGTTGCCCGTAGGCACGAATTAACTCGCCACATCCAGTTGAACACCCATGTGCGGGCCCTGCGCTACGACGAGAGTTTGTGCGGCTGGGAGATCGATATCGAACAACAGGGCCATCGCAGATCTTTGCGCGCCGATGCTGTTATCAGCGCCGTTGGCCAACTCAACAAGCCCAGGCTGCCGCGCATCAGGGGCCTCGATGACTATCGTGGGCTGGCGTGGCACACGGCCGCTTGGCGGCACGATGTGCCGTTGGAGGGGCTGCGGGTGGGTGTGATCGGCACCGGCGCCAGCGCGTTTCAGGTTATTCCGCGCATCGCAGGGCAGGCGCAATCGCTGCAGGTGTTCCAACGCACGCCGCCCTGGGTGGTTCATACTCCCGCCTATACCCGCGACTTGCCGGAGGGCCTGCACTGGTTGCTCTCTCAACTGCCGGGCTACAACGCCTGGTACCGGTTTGAACAGTTTTGGGTGGCGGTTGAGGGACGGCGCCGGTACTCGCAGGTGGATCCAGCTTGGCAACGCTCCGGGTCTGTATCGGCCCTCAATCAGCAGTTGCGCGATATGCTGGAGGCTGAAATCGCCCAGGCTTACCCCGAGCGTCCCGATCTTCAGCGCTTGATGACGCCCGACTATCCGCCGTATGCCAAGCGCATGTTGCGTGACGACGGCACCTGGTCCACGGCTTTGCAGCGCCCGAATGTGCAGGTGGTGACCCAGCCGATCGTACGCGCGGTCGAGCGCGGCTTGTATACCGCCGATGGGCGCTTGTACGAACTCGATGTGATCGTCTATGGCACCGGATTTCATGCCTCTGAGTTCCTCAATTCGCTGCGGGTGACGGGACGCGGCGGTGTTGATTTGCATCAGCAATGGGGGCCGGACCCAAAGGCTTACCAGGGCGTGTGCATACCCAATTTCCCCAACCTGTTCATGCTCTACGGGCCCAATACCAACCTCATCACCAATGGCAGCCTGGTGTTGTTCTCCGAAATCGAAATCGAGTACATCCTGCGCTGCCTGACCGTCCTGGGCGAACGCGGTGCGCGCAGCATGGAGTGCAGTGGCCTGGCAGCCGAGGCCTACAACGCGCGTATTGACGCGGCCGCTCGCGGCATGGCCTATGGCACCGAGGGTGTGAGCAACTGGTACAAGTCCGAAACCGGGCGCGTGACGCAAAACTGGCCCTTGAGCACGGTCGATTTTTGGCGTCAAATGCAGCAGGTCGAGGTCGCGGATTTTCTATTTCATGGCTGAGCGCACGGCGGCACGGGTATCTGCATGACCGGGGTTGTCATAGGGGTATCGGAGGGTCTGCACAGGCAGGGGGGGGCATCGGTTAGATTGCGCGCTTGCCTAATGAAAGGATGTCTCCTATGAATCGTCGGCGTGTGGGTTGTGCGCTGCTGGGCCTGGTGGCCGCGGCTTTTTCAGTTGGGCTGCCTGTGCAGGTAGCCGCTCAGGCTTTCCCCAACAAGTCGGTCACCTTGGTGGTGCCTGCCCCCCCGGGGGGCATTATTGATGCGACGGCGCGTTTACTCGGTGAAGGCATGGCGCGCCATCTAGGGCAGTCGGTGGTGGTCGACAACCGGGGCGGCGCCAGCGGAAACATCGGCTACAGCCACGCCGCGCGTGCGCCGGCCGATGGCTATACCCTGTTGGCCTCTTATTCGGCCTTCCACTTGGGCAATCCGTCTTTGTTTCCAAAGCCGGGCTGGGCGCAAACTGACTTTGTACCGATTGCAATGGCCGCTGTGGCTACCAATGTGATCGCTGTTCATCCTTCGGTGCCGGCTAACACCTTGCCGGAATTGATCGCCTACCTTAAGGCCAATCCCGGCAAGGTCTCGTATGCCTCCCAGGGCTCGGGTTCCCTGGCGCATGTAGGCACTGAGATTTTCAAGGCCCAGACCGGTACTGACATGCTGCATGTGCCTTACCGTGGCTCTGGCCCGGCCATTGCCGACATGCTGGCCGGTCAGGTGCAGTTGTTTATCACGACACCGCCTTCGGTGCTCCAGCATATTCAGGCCGGTAAGCTCAAGGGCATCGCAGTCACCGGCAAGACCCGCCATCCAGGCCTGCCTCAAGTACCCACCACCGCCGAGGCGGGCTTGCCTGGCTTTGAGCTGGAGGGTTGGGTGGCTCTGTTCGCGCCCACGGGTACGCCTGCTGAGGCCCTCAGTCGCCTCACCGCATCCGTCAAGGCCTCTGTGGAGTCACCCGATGTGGTGAGTAAGGCCAAGGCGGCCGGGCTCGAAATCCGTTTTTTGCCGCCCCCTGCCTTGCAAGAGGTGGTGAGGGCCGAGACGGCTGGCTGGGCCAGGACGATCAAGAGTGCCAATATCAAGGTGGAATAAGCGCAGTCCCAGACTTCAAACGCCCGGCTGCCAGCGTAGTGCGTGACTCCATGAAAGTCGATGTGGCGATCCTGGGTGCCGGGGCGGCAGGCATGTTCGTTGCGCTGGCCGCAGGGGCTCGCGGATTGCGGGTGGCGGTGTTCGAGCCACAGTTTGAGAAGGCCAACAACCTGGCCATCAGTGGCGGCCTTTTCCCTGCGGCAGGTTCGGCGTTACAGATTGCCGCAGGCATTCAAGACAGCCCCGAGGTGTGGCTGGAGGATTTGCGCCGTTTTGCGCCGGGCATGGTTAATGAGCGCATCGCCGAGTCGGTGGCGCATGCGCTGCCCGAGGCCACGGCCTTTTTGATGCGCTCAGACGCTGCCGCATTTCGCTTTCTGCCCGATATGGTGGCCCCCGGGCACAGTTGTCGGCGCTTTCACAGCGTCGACCCTGCGTCGGGTGCGGCTTTGCATGCGTGGTTCCGTCGAGCCTTGGAGGCAGCACCGGGCATCGATGTGCTGCCTTATCGTGCACAGGTTGAGCGCGCTTCAGGCACTTTCGTTTTGTGCTCCGAACAGGCCCAGCTTGAGGCGGTTCAGGTGGTGCTCGCCGGTGGCGGCTTTGGAGGCCATCGTGGCTTGGTGGCGCGGTTCATCCCCGGCATGGGCGAGGCGCTGCATAACGGATCGGCCACCAACGACGGCAGCGTCCTGCAGATTGGATTGCAGTGGGGAGCTCAGGTTTGGGGGATGGACGGCTATCAGGGCCAAGGCCATACCAATCCTGGCGGAGCAACCCGTCTGGGCATGTCCATCCCATCACTCGGCGGCGTGATGGTCAATCGCGAGGGCCTTCGTTTTGTGGCCGAAGATATCGGGCCGTCTGCGCTGGCCCCGTATGTGTTGGCTCAAAGCGGGGGCGTGGCACTAGAGGTCTTTGATGCAGCCATCGAGTCGCAGTTGGGTAACCACTGGGCCTATCAGCAGGCGGTTGCAGCCGGTTGTGTCATGACGGCGCAGTCGGTCGAGGCGTTGGCCACACACGCGGGTATCGATGCCGCTGCCCTGACGGCCACCCTGGAACAGGCGCGAGCCTGCGCAGAAGGTATGCACGATCCACTGGGTCGACGGCGTTTTGCACGCGTCTTGACAGCGCCCTTCAAGGCGTCCTGGGTGACCGGGGCGCTGTCGCACACGCAAGGCGGCTTGCTCACTGATGTCAACGGTGCGGTGATTGGAGCCAACGAGCAGCCTCTGGGCGGGATCTTTGCCGCTGGGGGCTGCGCGGCCGGTCTGTCTGGGCGTGGTGCTGAAGGGTATCTTCCGGGCAACGGCCTGGCCCAGGCTTTCGGCCTGGGCTGGCGCGTATCCCAGGCGCTCGGCTGATTGGCCGCGTCGCGGGGCCTGACTTTGCGCCTTACTCTGCTTTGGCCCCCGAGATTTCGACGGCCCGCTTGAACTTGGCCATCTCATTGCGATGAAAGGTCTGCGTCTCGGCTGGCGTCGAGGCAACGAGGGTGGCACCCTGGGCTTCAAGCTGCTGGCGCACGGCCGGATCTTCCATGGCCTTTTTCACCTCGGTTTGTATACGGGCAACCAGCGCCGGCGGTGTGCCGGCCGGAGCCATCAGCACAATCCAGGCGGTGGCGTCGAAGCCCGGGATGAATTCGGACATGGCTGGCACCTGCGGCAATTGCGGGGAGCGCTTGAGCGAGGTCACGGCCAGCGGCACGATGGCGCCCGCTTTGATCTGCCCGACCAGCGAGGGCAGTCCCTCGACGCCGGTCTGTACCTCACCGGCCATGACGGCTTGCATGGCCGGTGCGCCGCCGCGATACCCCACATGGGTGAGCTTGATACCCGCATCGGCCTTGATCAACTCCATCACCAAATGCGAGGTGGTACCCGGGCCCGAGGAGGCGTGAGCGAGCTTGTCGGGTTGCGCCTTGGCCGCGGCCACCAATTCAGGCAGCGTCTTAAAGCTTTGCTTGGGGCTGGTTACGACTACCTGCGGGAAAGACACCAACTGGGTGACCGGTGTGAAGTCTTTCACGGCATCGTAGGGCAACTTGGCAAACAGATACGGGTTGATGGCCATGGTCCCGGGTGAACCCAACAGCAGGGTGTGGCCGTCCGGCTTGGACCTCGCCGCGAAATCGGTACCGATGTTGCCGCTGGCACCGGTACGGTTATCCACATTCATGGCTTGTCCCGTGTTGGCGGCGAGCTTTTGTGCCACGATGCGCGCCACCACATCGACCGCCGAGCCTGCAGCAAAGGGATTGACCCAGGTCACCGGCCGCGAGGGCCATTCTGGTGCCTGAGAGAAGGCGGTGGTGCTGACCAGGCAGGACAGCAGTAGGGCGACGATGTGCCGCAGACAGGGGGATCCGGATCGTGGACTCATGATTACTCCTTGAAGTGTTTTTAATGGTTCCGTTCGCAGGGCGCAACTGACCTATATCGTCGCCCCGATTGAAAAACCCTGTGCGGTGGCCGAAAGCGCATCGGCCGGGCTTTGGCAGTCCCCGATCCTGTGCACGGGCCTGCCGGTGGCTTCAAGCGCCGGGAGCAACTCAAGGCGGGGCTGACGCGGCGTGGCATAGGTGAGGAGGGCCAGATCCCCGATCTCTCCGGCGGCGCCGCCATAAATGCTGTCATAGGGTAGGCAGCCCTTCCTTTCGATGCTTTCGTCCCAACGCAAACGCGACAGAGTCACGACACGCACGCCTGCCCTGTGCATGCGTTGCATCACACTTTGCCGCATGACCAGGCTGCAGTCGCCGGCAATTTGCTCGCGTGGCGTAAGAATCACCACCCGTTCAAAGCAATCAGCCAGATGTTGTGCGATCGCGTAGGTGGCCGCTACCGGGTCCAGATCCCAAACAAGAGCCGTCCCTCGTTGGCGATGTCTGGGCAGGTTCTCCGCCAGGGTTGGCAGATCGGAAATCCACCCCGAGTCCTGCAGATGGGCCGGAAATTCGAGTGGCCAGTGCGGTGTGGCGCCACTGGCCAGGATGATTTCATCGACATCCAGGGCAGAGACATCTGTGGCAGTAAGCTGGCGACTCAGTTCGAAATCCACGCCAAACTCCAGGGCCCGTTCGTACTGGTAGTCGTAGATACTCGACAGAGCATCCAGAGCGGGCAAGCTTGCAGCGCGTCGGGCTTTGCCGCCGACCAGCGGCGAGGCCGAGACGACCCGAACCGCATGACCTCGCGAGGCCGCTACCCAGGCCGCCTCCAGCCCGGCGATACCGGCGCCGATCACCAGCACCCGCTTGGCCCTGGCCGCTGGAGTCAAGGTCCGGTCTTCATAGCCGGCAGCCAGCTGCGGGTTGTTATCGCAGGCTATCGGCCGGTCCTGCACGATGGTTTTCCAGCAGGTGTTGCAGGAGACACAGTAACGAATGCGCGCAGCCTGCCCGGCGTTGGCCTTGCGTGGCCACTGCGCATCGGTAATCAGTGGCCGACCCAGGCCGACCAAGCTGATGGCCGGATCTTGCAGCAATGCTTCGGCCTCGGCTGGATCGGTGATCCGTCCCAGGGTCATCACCGCAACGCCGCCGCTGTACCGGGCTAGCGTCGATGTCAGCGCTGCATACGGCATGCGTGGGCCGGCTGAGTCCGGTAGGTGCATGTGCAGACTGTGCGCGTGCGCCCCCTGGGCAAAAGCCAGGTAGTGCGGCCGGCATTGCAGCAGCAGCGCCTGGAGGAGTTCACCCGCTTGAGCCGGCCCGATGCTGTCAGACAGCCCATCGTCGGCCGGCAGCTTGATACCCACAATGAAGCCGGGGCCGCAAGCCTCGGCGATGGCTTGGCTGATCTGAGCCAGCCACCGCGTTCGGCCGCGGGCATCACCGCCGTACTCATCCTCGCGCCGATTGGCGCGAGGCGAGAGAAAAAGGTGAAACAGATGGCCATGACAGGCCGAGAGTTCGACCCCGGAAAATCCTGCGCGCTTGAGGCGCTCGGCCTGTTGCGCCAGCATGCCGACCCACTCGACAAGCTCTTGCGTGCGCAGGGCTCGGGGCATGGTGCCGCTGAGGTCGTCGGGTAAGGCGCTGGGCCCCAGGGTCTGTTGGCCTCGGCCGGGGACATGCCGGCCTCGCCCCGGGTCCTGGAGCTGCCCTATCAGGTGGCAATCGTGCGATCGAACGGCCTGGGCCAGTCGCTCCAGATCGGGCAGGTGTTCATCACGGTAGATGGGTAGCCGCATCGGGTTCTGCCAAGTGCCCAAACCCAGTGGCTCGGTGATCAAGGCGGCGGCGCCGCCTTGAGCTCTGACCCTGCAGTAGCGCAGATAGTCATCGCCGAGCCGACCGTGGGCACCCAGGCGGGTCGAAATGGAGACATGGACAACCCGGTTTTTCAAGCGCAGGCCACCGAGCTGCAAGGGCGAAAACAGCCTGGGATAAGACTGATCTACCGGCATGAGAAGGCACCTAAAAATCGCACGGCTTGCCTGTCCTGGTTCAAGGCGGTAGTTCCACCAAGCCGCGCGGCAGGCTCCAGGCCGGCTCGGCGGTATCGTCGGTGATGAGAAACTGGTCTTCGATGATGAAGCCGCCTTCCCCATCCACATAAACCGGGGTCTCGAAGGCCAGAACCATGCCCGGCTCGATGACTTCGTGAGCTTGCGCGGCAATGAAGGGTGGGACTTCGCAAAAGGTGTCATGCCCCAAGCTATGACCGAAGTGACCCCGGGTGAAGCCGGTCATGCCGGCGCGGTGCAAAGCCGAGGTGGCGCGGTCATGCACCTCGCTGAGCAGCCGCCCGGGTCGCAGCACTTCCAGGCCCGCGGCGAAGGCCTCCTCAAGCGCTTGCATGATCTCCCGGGTCCGCGGTCGGGCTCGGCCCAGCACAAAGGTGCGCCCACTGTCGGAGCTGTAGCCTTCAACCAGGCACCCCATGTCAAACTTGAGCACATCCCCCGGCGCAATGCGCCCGCCGCCTTGCCAGGGCAGGGGCCCTACGGTGGTGTATTCCCACTGTCCGGTCAGCCGCGCGCCCGTGCGCTGCACGGCCTGCGCCACGCCATCTTTCCAGGCTTGTGCAATCTCATCGCGATGCATTCCAGACCGCACGCAGGCCAGGGCCTGATGCATGCCCGCTTCGGCCAGAGCCGCAGCCTGGCGTAACAGGGCGATCTCTCGCGTACTCTTGACCGCCTTGATGCGGGCCACGATCGCACTGGCATCACACCAATGCACCTGCGGAAGCACCTCCTGCAAGAGGGCAAAGTCGCTGACTGGCCAGAAGTCCAGATCCAGCCCGATCCGCGCCTGGGTCCAACTTCGCTGGCGCAGCAGTTGACCGAGCTGGGCAAAGGCCCTCCGCGCGTCAAAGGCTGCGGGTCGTGCGAAGCCCGCTGGTCTGCCACCGGCCTGCCAGCTTTTTTGCATCAGTTGCGCAGCGCTCCCGGGTCCATCCAGCCAGGGCCTGATGTCTGCTGTCTCGACCCAATCGGCATGCGCCAGTACATGCGCATCACCGAGTGCGCGGCGAGCATGGCCTGCAAACAGCTCGGTGCTGACCGCACAAATGGCTTGCCGGCTGTCAGCCGGTACCAGAGCCAAGGCCGCACCGGCACGGCGAAAGAAGCTGGCAACGCCCGCAGGGGCACCGGTGGCCCAGGTGTAGCTTTCGGGTTTGGCCAGCACCAGAGCATCCAGACCTGCTTGCTGCAAAAGCCGTTCGGCGCGCCTGCGTGGGATGTCGCTCATGGAGTTTCAGGCGCCGTAAGACAGCGAAGGCAGCCAGGTGGCCAACTCTGGCACCAGCGTGAGCAGCATCACCCCCAGCAGGAGCAGCAGCCAAAAAGGCAAGGCGCCGATGGACGCCTGCGACAGATTGACCTCATGCCTGCTGATGCCCACCAGCACAAACAGATTCATGCCCACCGGTGGGGTGAGCATGCCGACCTCGATCATGATGGTGACGACCACGCCCAGCCAGATGGGATCGAAGCCCAGCCCCGTCATGAGCGGGAAGACCACCGGTAGCGTCATCACCATCATCGACAGTCCGTCGAAGACCATGCCCAGGAGCAGGTACACCAGCACAATCACGCCGAGCAAGGCCAGCGGCGACAGGCCCAGGGCGGACACGGCCTCCAGCATTTTTTGGGGCAACTGCAGCAGGCTGATGGATTGCGCCAGAATCACGGCTCCGAGAAAGACAAAGGCAATCACCGCAAAGGTGCGGGCCGAGTCGATGAAGGTTTGGCCAAGCTTGCGCCAGGTAAGGTTGCCGCGAGTAAATCCCATGACCGCCGCCGCAGCCACCCCGACCGCCGCCGACTCGGTGGGTGTGGCCAGGCCGGCAAACAAGCTCCCGAGCACGGCCAGGATCAGCACCAGAATTGGCCAGACTTGCAGGGCCTGTCGCAGGGTCTGTCCCCACGGCAGTACCGGCTCTCGGGGCACCAATTGAGGTTGGCGCCGGGTGATCCACTCGATGTAAATCATGAACAGCAGGGCCATCATCAGGCCCGGCATCACGCCCGCGAGGAATAGCTTACCGATCGAGGTGTCGGTCAAGGCACCATAGATCAGCAGGGACAGGCTGGGCGGAATCAGAAGACCCAGCGTGCCGCCGGCAGCCAAGGTCCCAACCACCATGTTGCGATCGTAGCCGCGCTGCGCCAGTTGCGGATAGGCGACCGACCCCACCGCCGCCGATACCGACATGGATGACCCGCTGACCGCCCCAAAAACCGTACAGACCGCGATATTGGTGTGGAGCAAGCCCCCGTGCAGGCGGGCAAACAGGGGCGAGAGCGCCCGGTAGATGCCGCCGGCCAGGCCACTGGCCACCAGCACATCGCCCAGCAAAATGAACAGGGGTATCGCGGTGAGCGTGAACTCGCCCAGCACATTGAACACAGCCTGCACGCCCAGTCGGGTCGCGCCGCCCCCGAAGAAATGAAGGATGGCAAAACCGGTCAGGCCCAGGGCCGCCCCGAGGACGGCGCCGGAGAGCACCGTCAGTCCGAGCAGGCCCAGCAAGGAGGACCAGATCATGCATGCACCTTGTCAGTCCCTGGCTGGATCGGACGCACGGCCCGCCAGGCCCCAGCTACGCCAGCAGCGCCGACGGCGATGGTGGCGAGCAGTAGAAACGGGGCCAGGGGTAGACGCGACTGCTCGGACAAGAGGTTGAGCTTGGCAGTGAATTCATAGATGCCCCAGGCCTCGCGCACAAAGATAAAGCAGAAGGCCAGCAGGATGAGTTGCCCGATGAGGAAAACCCCTCGCTGCACACCTGCGGACAGTCGGTCGCACACCACGGTGACCCGTATGTTGACCTCGCGCAGCACAGTGCTGGGCAGCAGCGTAAAGACAGCCAATGTCATCAAGAGGCCCGCCCCTTCCTCGGTGAAGGCGAACGGTCGGCCCCACACATAGCGCATGATGACGGCGGCCATCACCAGCATAAAAATACCCGCCAATGCGGCCGCTCCGAGTCCGGCCAGTGCAGCGGCGGCCACGCGCAAGGCAGTCTCTATGCGACCGCCCTGCGCCGATCTGTGCTTCATTGCGGCAAGGCTTGCAGAATACGCTGCCTGTAGGCGATGGCCTCGGCACCCGCCTCTTTGGCCAGCACATCCCAGGTCTCGAGTGCCGATTTGCGCAACGCCGTCCGGTCAGCCGCAGGCATCAGGGGATGAAAAGTAACACCCTGACTTTGCAATTTCTCGCGGGCAGCTCGTTCGGCAGCGGTATCACCGTCAAAGTTGAAACTAACCTTCTCCAACTCACCCACTGCCTCATTGAAGCCCCGCTTCAAATCGGCGGGCAGCGCAGCCCATTTGCCCTTATGCGCAAGCAGCGCATAGGGTGCGGGCGGGAAAGGAAAGCCGGTGGGTGTGACATGCTTGGCCACCTCCTGCAGTGAGATGCTGTTGGCAAAGCGGGGCGCGTACAGGGCGCAATCGACCACACCGGTTTGCATGGCAGCATACAACTCGTTTTGGGGGATGATCTGCGCTGCGACACCCAGGCGTTTGAATGTCTCTACCTGCTCACGGCTGCCCACACGCAACTTTTTGCGTTTGAGCTCATCGAGGGTGCGCACCGGCTCTCGGCAAAATAGAGCGGCGTCAACGATGGAGAAGCCCAGGAAGCCAGGTACTTCGATGTTCCACTTGGCGATGCCCTCCTTGAGCACTGCCTTGAGCGCTGGCAGCGCCTTAAGGTGCTCCTCCGCACCAGACACCAGGCCGTAGACATACAAATTAGCCAAGGCCGGCGCATCCCGGCCGATAAAGGGCGGCCAGATAAAGCCCAACTCCGGCGTGCCCACTTGCATAAAGCGCAGCGCATCGGCATCCTTGAGTCCTAGGGCGCCGCCCTCGGACACCGAGATTTTCATCTTGCCACCGGTGCGTTTTTCCACATCGGCCGCGAAGGCCCGGATCTGCACCGACTCGGGTCGCGAGGGCGCGTAGCTGTTATTGAATTTCCATTCGGTCTGGGCGTGAGCAGCGCCAGCCAAAGCGCACGCGAGCAGCGGGGCTTGCCACAGTTTGAAGCCTGATTTCATGAGTCTCTCTCCAAAGGGTTGTGTGCGAATCATTCTAAGAGGGCTTGTGGTTGTTCGCAGACGCCCCTTTGGGCGCTTGCGTGGCACGGTTTTGGATCTGGCCCTCCTCCGAAAGGTGGGTTATCGCCATAATTTAATCCGAAGAGGCGAAGCCGCCAGCCGTCTTTTTGACGACAATCGAGGTCAGCCCGGATGGTGGAATGGTAGACACAGCGGACTTAAAATCCGCCGCTTCCGTGAAAGGGGCGTACGAGTTCGAGTCTCGTTCTGGGCACCAAGCCAGTAGCCGTGCGGCCGGGCCTTTGGCTTGAATGAGCCGTCGGGTCGGCAGTCTGACTCGGGCCAACCTTTGGGAGATCCAGCGTGGCACTTCTCGGTAACATCATCTGGTTTTTTCTGGGCGGCTGGGCCTTGTTCCTCTTGTACGCCTTGGGGGCCGTGATTTTTTTCCCCATGTTCATCCCGCTTTTCAGGTTGGCGCTTTTCGCCCTATGGCCTTTCGGCCGCGATGTAGTCACCCGCGCCGAGCTGGACCGCTTTCGCCAGGCCCGGGGGCTGGTCGACGACAGTTCGATGGTCGATGCGACGCTGAAAAATGTCAGCGCCGTCCTTAACCTGCTGTGGATGCTCACCTTCGGTTGGGTGTTGGCCCTTGCGCATTTGTTGGCTTCCTTCTTCAACCTCTGCCTTTTCTTCCTGATCGTGACGATCCCCAATATTGGGGGGCACTGGAAGCTCATCCGGGTGGCTTTTTTGCCGTTCAACAAGGTTATCGTGCCGTCCAAGGTGGCTCAGGACATTCGCGAAGAGATCGCCCGCTCCCGGCTGGGGATCTGAGCTGCGCTGGTCCGCCAGCCCCCGGAGCGCCGGTTAAGATCTCGCCATGCCCTCGATTGATGCCCCCCTGGAAATCCATGTCCACGCTGATGTGCCGATGAAGCCGGATGTGACCTATCAGCATTTGCAGGAGGCCTTGCGACCTCTGTGGAAGTACGCTGGGGCCCGTTCGCTGGCTGCCGGTGCGGCCAGCGCCTATGAGGAGGAGCCGGGCATTCGCTTTGATGTTGAGCAGCACCTCTTGCAGATGTGCTGGACGGTCAGCGGCAACGACGATTTTCGACAGGTGATTGAAGAAACCTGTATGGCTTTGAACGAGCTGACGGCCTCCGGTGCGGCGATCGAGGTCACCTTCTACGACGCCGAGTTCGAGGAAGAGTCGGCTGAGGAGGGGGAGGGTGACGCTCAGGCGCGCGATGATTTCCTGATGTATTTTGTGGGGCCCTCGCCGGCTGCCATCATGCAGGTGCAGCGCGATCTCCTCGTGCAGGATGCGATCGGCCTGATGGAGCGGCACTTTGATGGCTCGGAGCTCGGAGAGGTGGTCGAGGCCATTGACCGGCTTTTCGAGCGGCGGTTCAATGATCTGGTGAGCTCGATGCAGATTGGCCGTCCGCCGCGTGGTTCGGGGGGCTCTTCAGGAGGCCACAGTGGCGGGCGCAAGCCGCGGCACTTGCACTGAGGTCGATGGGGGAAGGGCCGGCTTAGGGCAGGTCAAGGGTTGTGCTCCTCAGTGGACCACCCACCCATCTTCGTGCAGCCGCTTCAAGACAGGCCGCCTGGCCGGTACTGACCAGCTCGATGTCTCTAGTCCCTTGAGTGCCTTTCGGGTCTGCGGCATCGGCGCTTTCCCCAAGACGCTTGTGGGTTTGACGCGCAATGGCCGGGCCGGTGTCCAGCAACTGAACTGTCGGCCCGGCGAGTTCCTGTAACAGCGGTCTGATCAGGGGGTAATGGGTACAACCCAGCACGACCACATCGACACCTTTATCGCCTAGCGGCCCCAAGGCCTGCAGGTGGGTCATGGCGCAGGCTCGTAACTCAGCAAGCAGTTCAGACTGGGCCTGGCCGCTTGGATCGAGGTCGGCGCATCGCTCGATGGCCATCGCAAGTCCATCGCAGGCACGGATTTCGAAATGGGCCTGATCCCGCAGCGATTCCAGCAGCCGCTGGAATTTGGAGCTGGCCAGCGTGGCCCGAGTGGCCATCACGCCAATGCGCCTGGTGTGGCTGAGTCCGACGGCTGGCTTGAGGGCCGGCTCGACACCAATGATGGGAAGCGCGGGGTGCGCTGCGCGCAGTTGTTCGACAGCCACCGCAGTGGCAGTGTTGCAGGCCACCACCAGGGCCTCGATGCCACGCCCGACCAGCCAGTCGGTCACCCGTTCGGCGCGCTCGATCACATGCGCGCTTTCGCGTTCGCCATAAGGGCCATGACCGCTATCGGCCACATAGATATAGGGCCTGTCGGGCATCAGCGCGATCAAAGACCGCAGCACGCTCAGGCCGCCGACGCCGCTGTCGTAGACCCCAATCACCGGTGGCTCGCTCTGCTCAAGCCGCAGTGACCGCGATGTTTTTGAACTCTCCCGAGGCGATGCGTTTTTGCCACTCGGCCGGTCCAGTGATGTGCGCGCTGGTGCCGCCGGCATCGACGGCCACGGTGACCGGCATATCGACGACATCGAATTCGTAGATGGCCTCCATGCCAAGATCCTGGAAGCCCACCACGCGCGCCTTCTTGATGGCCTTAGACACCAGATAAGCAGCGCCGCCTACGGCCATCAGATAGGCCGACTTGTGCTTCTTGATTGCCTCAATGGCCGTCGGGCCGCGTTCGGCTTTGCCAATCATGGCAATCAGGCCGGTTTGTGCCAGCATCATCTCAGTGAACTTATCCATCCGGGTCGCGGTTGTGGGCCCGGCCGGGCCCACCGCCTCGCCCTTGACGGGGTCGACCGGACCGACATAGTAGATCACGCGGTTGGTGAAGTCCACCGGCAATCGCTCGCCCTTGGCCAACATGTCCTGGATGCGCTTGTGCGCTGCATCGCGGCCGGTCAGCATCTTGCCGCTGAGCAGCAGCGTCTGGCCCGGCTGCCAGCTGGCCACTTCGGCCGGGGTCAGGGTGTCGAGGTTGACGCGTTGGCTCTTGTGCGTGTCGGGTTCCCAATCGACCCGGGGCCACAGGTCGAGGCTGGGCGGCTCCAGGTAGGCCGGGCCGCTGCCATCGAGTACGAAGTGGGCATGCCGCGTGGCGGCGCAGTTGGGGATCATGGCCACCGGTTTGGAGGCCGCGTGAGTCGGGTACATCTTGATCTTGACATCAAGCACCGTGGTCAGGCCGCCGAGTCCCTGCGCACCGATGCCCAGGGCGTTGACCTTGTCGTAGAGCTCCAGCCGAAGCTCCTCGACTTGGGTGAGCTTCTCACCCCGTCCGGCTTTGGCCTGCAACTCGTACATGTCGATGTCTTCCATCAGGCTCTCTTTGGCCATCAGCATGGCTTTCTCGGCCGTGCCGCCTATACCCAGGCCCAACATTCCCGGCGGGCACCAGCCGGCACCCATGGTTGGCACAGTTTTCAGCACCCAGTCGACCACCGAGTCGCTGGGGTTGAGCATGACCATCTTCGATTTGTTCTCCGAGCCGCCGCCTTTGGCCGCCACCGTCACATCGACGGTCGAGCCGGGCACCAGCTCGGTGAAGATGACGGCCGGTGTGTTGTCCTTGGTGTTCTTGCGTGCGAATTGCGGATCGGCCACCACCGAGGCGCGCAGGGTGTTGTCCGGGTGGTTGTAGCCTCGCCGGACCCCCTCGTTGATGGCGTCCTCCAGGCTGCCGGTAAAGCCGCTGAGCCGTACATCCATACCGACCTTGATGAACACATTGACGATGCCGGTGTCCTGACAGATCGGCCGGTGTCCGGTGGCGCTCATCTTGCTGTTGGTCAGGATTTGCGCAATAGCATCCTTGGCGGCCGGACTTTGTTCGCGCTCGTAGGCGCGAGCCAGATGGGCGATGTAGTCGGCTGGATGGTAGTAGCTGATGTACTGCAGGGCAGCAGCGACCGACTCAATCAGGTCAGCCTGGGAGATGGTGGTGGTGGTGCTCATGGGTCGGGCGCAGGTCGTTGAGGTCGGCGTGGGCTTGCGGCTCAGTGCTTGTCAGAAGCGGCGCTGTTGGACATCAGCCGGTCTGTCAGGGCGATCGCCAGGGCGCTCAGCAGGAAGGTGACATGAATCACGGTCTGCCACAGCAGCACCTTCGTGTCGTAATTGGCTGCGTTGATAAAGGTCTTGAGCAAATGGATGGAACTGATGCCGATGATGGCGGTGGCGAGCTTGACCTTGAGCACCGAGGCATTGACATGGCTGAGCCACTCGGGCTGATCGGGATGGCCTTCGAGTTCCATGCGGCTCACAAAGGTTTCGTAGCCTCCGACGATGACCATGATCAAGAGGTTGGAAATCATGACCACATCAATCAAGGCCAGCACCACCAGCATGATGACGGTTTCATTGAGCGCGGTCAGCGGCACATCAGACTTGTAGCCTATGCTGGTCACCAGGGCTTGCAGAGCGCTTTGGCTGCCCATCACCGCCTCGATCAGGTGGGTGAGTTCGACCAAGAAGTGAAATACATAAACGCTCTGGGCTGCGATCAGGCCGATGTACAGCGGAAGCTGCAACCAGCGGCTGGCAAAGATGAGCCGGGGTAGCGGTCGCATGGGTGTGGGTTTGTGGGGCGTGGAATCGGTCATGGCAGCAGGTCGGCAAAAAAAGCGATTCTAGGGCTTGACCCCTATGGATACCACCGCGGGAGCCTGTGTAAGCTCCCGGCTTCGTCAGAAGCGTGTAAGAGCTTTCCCCGACAGTTCTCGGCGCACCAAAAAGGAGACCCTATTCATGAGCACCAGCCCTTCTGCCATCGAATCCATTCTGGTTGAAAACCGGGTGTTTCCACCCCCTCAGGCGGCGGTGGCCGGCGCTCGGATTTCCAGTATGGCGGCCTACGAAGACCTGTGTCGGCAGGCTGAGTCGGATTTTCAGGGGTTCTGGGCGCAGCGCGCCCGCGACCATTTGGTCTGGCACAAGGATTTCACCCAGGTGCTCGACGACTCGAGCAAACCCTTTTACAAGTGGTTCGCCGATGGGCAGCTTAACGCTTCCTATAACTGCCTCGACCGGCATCTGGGTACACCGACCGAGAACCGCAAGGCCATCATCTTTGAGAGCGATGACGGCAAGGTCAGCTCGGTGACCTTCAAGGAACTCCACGCGCGGGTGAGCCAGTTCGCCAATGCGCTCAAGGGCATGGGCATCAACAAGGGTGACCGGGTCGTCATCTACATGCCCATGACCGTCGAGGGTGTGGTGGCGATGCAGGCCTGCGCGCGCATCGGTGCTACTCACTCGGTCGTTTTTGGTGGCTTTTCGGCCAAGAGTTTGCAGGAGCGGATTCAGGACGCCGGCGCCGTGGCCGTGATCACGGCCAACTATCAAATGCGCGGCGGCAAGGAGCTGCCCCTGAAGGCCATCGTCGATGAGGCGCTGGAGCTCGGCGGTTGCCAGAGCATCAGGAATGTTGTGGTCTATCAGCGCACCGCTACCGCTTGTGCCATGGTGCCGGGCCGCGACCGTTTCATGGCCGATGTGCTTGAAGGGCAGTCGGCCGATTGCCCGGCCGAGATGGTGGGCGCCGAGCATCCGCTGTTCATCCTCTACACCTCGGGTTCAACGGGCAAGCCCAAGGGGGTGCAGCACAGCACGGCCGGTTATCTGCTGTGGGCCAAGATGACCATGGACTGGACCTTCGATGTGCGGCCCACCGACCTTTTTTGGTGTACCGCCGATATCGGATGGATCACCGGACACAGCTATGTGGCTTACGGGCCCTTGGTGGCTGGTGCAACGCAACTCATCTTTGAGGGCGTGCCCACTTATCCCGATGCTGGCCGTTTCTGGCAGATGATCGAGCGACACAAGGTCACCATTTTCTATACCGCACCCACGGCCATTCGATCCTTGATCAAGGCCGCCGAGGGCGATGCCAAGGTGCATCCGAGGAACTGGAATCTCTCCAGTCTGCGCATCTTGGGGTCGGTGGGTGAGCCGATCAACCCTGAAGCCTGGATGTGGTACCACAAGCATGTGGGCGGCGAGCGCTGCCCCATCGTCGACACCTTCTGGCAGACCGAGACGGGCGGCCACATGATCACGCCCCTGCCTGGAGCCACGCCGCTGGTCCCGGGGTCATGCACCTTGCCCCTGCCGGGCATTGCGGCGGCGATTGTGGATGAGCAGGGCAACGACATGCCCAATGGCAGTGGCGGTATTTTGGTCGTCAAGAAGCCCTGGCCCTCGATGATTCGCACGATTTGGGGCGATCCGGAGCGGTTCAAGAAGAGCTACTTCCCCGACGAGCTCAGGGGCTACTATCTCGCTGGTGATGGTGCGGTCAGGAGCAGTGACCGGGGCTACTTCCGCATCACTGGCCGCATCGATGATGTGCTCAATGTCTCGGGCCATCGCATGGGCACCATGGAGATTGAGTCCGCCTTGGTGGCCAAGACCGATCTGGTGGCCGAGGCGGCGGTGGTGGGGCGCCCCGATGACCTGACCGGCGAGGCCATCGTGGCCTTCGTGGTGCTCAAGCGGCCACGCCCGACCGGCGAGGAGGCCAGGGCGCTGGCCAAAGAGCTGCGCGACTGGGTCGGCAAAGAGATCGGGCCCATTGCCAAGCCCAAGGACATCCGCTTTGGCGACAACCTGCCCAAGACCCGCTCGGGCAAGATCATGCGTCGCCTGCTGCGCGGCATTGCCAAGGGCGAGGCTATCACGCAGGACACCTCCACGCTGGAAAATCCGGCGATTCTGGAGCAGCTGGCGCAGAACAACTGAGCAAGCCCATTGAACTGGGCGCGATGGTCAAAGCAGGAGTGAGAGCCGCGCCCTCGCGGCCATGCGGCCTTGGATGAGGA
>Ga0194130_10003215_pt1 | contig 22269 bp, 20 predicted proteins | sample TA2KigsurfametaG_FD_160084 | JGI IMG/M metagenome (GOLD analysis project Ga0194130, IMG submission 160084) | Freshwater microbial communities from Lake Tanganyika, Tanzania - TA2015050 Kigoma 12 surface | ecosystem: Environmental > Aquatic > Freshwater > Lake | place: Tanzania: Lake Tanganyika... | reverse complement strand
CGCGGTGATGGCCAGGGCCCAGCCGGCCTTCGCGCACGCCTCTCCCAGCTGCCCGAGGCAGTCGTCCACGGTGCGCACCGCCTTCATGGCCGCGTCCAGTTTTCCGGTGTGGCCCACCATGTCCGGGTTGGCGAAGTTGACGAGCGCGAAGTCATACGTCCCGGAGCCAAGGCGCTTGCACAACTCCGCCGTCACCTCGCGCGCGGACATCTCCGGCTTCTCGTCGTACGTCTTCACGTCCCGGGGGGAGGGGACGAGGAAGCGGTCCTCGCCGGGGTAGATCACCTCGCGGCCCCCGTTGAAGAAGAAGGTGACGTGGGCGTACTTCTCCGTCTCCGCGGTGCGGAACTGCTTGAGCCCGCGGCCGGCCAGCACCTCCGGGAAGATGTCCCGCGGCTGCTCGGGCGGGAAGGCCACCGGGAGTCCCTCGAACGTCTCGTCGTACTGCGTCATGCAGACGTAGCGGCCCACCCGCAGCCCGCCGCGGTCGAACTCCTTGAAGGCGGGGAAGGCGAGCGCCTGGGTCAGCTCGCGCGCACGGTCCGCGCGGAAGTTGAAGAACAGGCACACGTCCCCGTCCTTGATGCGCGCCACCGGCTCGCCGTTGCCCGTGGTCACCACCGTGGGGACGATGAACTCGTCGGTCACCTTCGCCTCGTAGCTGGCGCGGATGGCGGCGTCTGAGGAGGGCGCCCTCGGCCCCGCCCCCAGCACCAGCGCGTCGTAGGCCAGCTTCACGCGCTCCCACCGCTTGTCGCGGTCCATGGCGTAGTAGCGGCCGGACACGGTGGCCACGCGCCCGCAGCCAATCTCCTGCAGCGCCTGCTCGAGCCCCTCCAGGTAGCCGCGCGCGCTCTGCGGCGGGGTGTCCCGCCCGTCGGTGAAGGCGTGGATGAACACCTTCTGCAGCCCCTTCGCCTTGGCGGCGCGGAGCAGGCCGTACAGGTGCTCGAGCGAGGAGTGGACGCCGCCCGGGCTGCACAGCCCGAGCAGGTGAAGGGCGGTGCCCTCCCGCTTCGCCTGGTCCAGCGCGTCCCGCAGCGCCGGCGCCTGGCCCAGTTCCCCGGCCTCGGTGGCGCGGTTGATGCGGACCAGGTCCTGGTACACCACCCGCCCGGCCCCGATGTTGGTGTGGCCCACCTCCGAGTTGCCCATCTGCCCCTCGGGCAGCCCCACGGCCAGCCCCGCCGTCTGCAGCTCGGCGAAGGGCATGTCCCGGGCCAGCTTGTCCAGCGCGGGCGTCCCCGCGAGCGCGATGGCGTTGTTGTCCCGCTCGCGGCGCAGCCCCCAGCCGTCGAGCACCACCAGCAGCACCTTGTGACGTGGCGTCATATGCGCGGAATCCTAGCCCGCCGGGCGCCGCTGCGTCAGGGAGGTGGCCCGCACACCCCGTTGTTGCACAGCTCCAGGGCCGAGCACTGCACCCCGCAGGCGCCGCAGTTCTCCTCGTCGAACTTGAGGTCCTTGCAGGCGGTCTGGCCCGTGCCGCACAGGGCGTAGCCCGGCTGGCAGGTGCAGGTGCCCGCCACGCACGCCCCCAGCTGTCCTCCTGGGCACACCACGCCGCAGCCGCCGCAGTTGCGCCGGTCCGAGGTGGTGTTGATGCACACCGAGCCGCCGCCGAAGGGGGAAGGGCAGGCGCTGAAGCCCGCCTGGCAGGTGCACTTGCCGGCAATGCAGAACAGCCCGAAGCCGCACGCGTTGCCGCAGGCCCCGCAGTTCTGCGTGTCGGTCTGAAGCGAGATGCAGACGCCGTTGCACACCCCGCTGCCCGGCGGGCAGAAGCAGACGCCGCCCACGCACTGCTCGCCCTGGGCGCAGCGCCGCGCGCAGCTGCCGCAGTTGAGCGCGTCGTTCGCCAGCGTGACGCAGGCGCCGCTGCAGTTGGCCGTGGGGGCGGTGCAGTTGGCCACGCACCGGCCCGCCTGGCACTCCTGGCCGGCCGCGCACACCACCCCGCAGCCGCCGCAGTTGGACGGGTCCGACTGGGTGGAGACGCAGCGGTTGCTGCACCGGGTGAAGCCCGACCGGCACTGGCAGCGCCCCTGGTCACACCCGTTGGAGCCGGGGCCGCAGTTGTTGCCGCACGCCCCGCAGTGGGTGATGGAGCGGCTGGTGTCCGTGCAGGCGCCGTTGCAATTCTCCAGGAAGCCGCACTGGGGCGAGCAGGTGCCGAAGATGCACACCTGCCCGGCCGGGCACGCGTTGTTGCAGGCCCCGCAGTGGGCCGGGTCGTTGCCAACGCGCACGCAGTTGCCGTTGCAGCGGCTGAACCCGTTGGGGCAGGCGCACTGGCCGTTGTCGCAGTAGCTGAATCCGCCGCAGTTGTTGCCGCAGGCGCCGCAGTTCGTGCGGTCCGTCAGCGTGTTGGTGCAGGCGTTGTTGCAGGTGGCGTAGGTGGCCGGGCAGGGGATGGACTGGCAGGCGCCCGAGAGGCACGCCACCCCCGGCGCGCACGCGTTCCCGCAGGCCCCGCAGTGGGCGAGGTCCGAGGAGAGGTTCACGCACTTGCCGTTGCACGAGGCCAGCCCCGCGCCGCACACGCAGCTGCCCGCCGCACAGGTGCCGCCGCTGCCGCACGTGTTGCCGCAGGCGCCGCAGTGGGCGGTATCCGTGGCGGTGTTGACGCACTGGGTGCCGCACAGCGTGGCCCCCCCGGGGCAGGTGCATCTTCCGGCGGTGCAGGTGGTGCCCTGCGGGCAGGCGTTCCCGCACCGGCCGCAGTTGTTGTTGCTGGTGGCGATGTCCACGCAGCGGTTGCCGCAGACCGCGCCGGGCGTGCCGTTCTGCCGCGTGCAGCTGCAGTTGCCGTTGCTGCAGGTGGATCCCTGCGGGCAGGCGCGCCCGCACGCCCCGCAGTTGTCCACGTCCGTGGCAATGGCCACGCAGGCGCCGTTGCACAGGAGCGAGCCGTTGGGGCACACGCAGGTACCGCCGGCGCAGGTGCGGCCCGCGGGGCAGGCCACGCCGCACCCGCCGCAGTTGGCCGCGTCACCGGAAGTGTCCACGCAGGCGCCGTTGCAGGTGGACGACCCCGGGGCGCAGGCGCAGGCGCCGCCCTGGCACGTCTGGCCCGCGGGGCAGGCATTGTTGCAGGCGCCGCAGTGGGCGTTGTCGGTGAGCGGGTCCGTGCACTGCCCGGCGCAGGGCCGGGTGTTGGGCGGGCAGGCGCAGCTGCCCGCCACGCACGCCTGCTCGTCCCCGCACGGGTTGCCGCAGCTGCCGCAGTTGAGGTTGCTCGTGGCCAGGTCCACGCAGGCGCCGTTGCACGCGCTCGTTCCAGCGGGGCAGCTGCAGCTGCCGCCCGTGCAGGCTTGGCCCGCGGGGCACGCGCTGCCGCAGGCGCCGCAATGGGCCGGGTCCAGGGAGGGATCCACGCAGCGCCCGCCACAGGCCCGCTGGCCCGCGGGACAGCCGCAGGCGCCCCCCGCGCAGGCCTGTCCCGCCGGGCACGCCGTGCCGCAGGCGCCGCAGTGCGCGGCGTCCGTGGCGGTGTCCACGCAGGCCCCGTTGCAAGCGGCCTGGCCTGCCGGGCACGCGCAGGCCCCGGACTGGCAGGACTGGCCGGCGGGGCAGGCGTTGCCGCAGCCGCCGCAGTTGCGCGCGTCCCCCTGCAGGTCCACGCAGGCCTGCCCGCAGGCGGATTGCCCCGGGGCGCACCCGGGCGCGCAAAAGCCGCTGGAGCAGAACTCGCCGGGGGCGCACGCGTTGCCGCATCCGCCGCAATGGGCAGGGTTGGCCTGGGTGTCCACGCACAGCCCGTCGCACGCGGTGGTGTTCACGCAGCCGCACGCCCCCGCCTCGCACCGCTCGCCCGGGTTGCAGGCGCGCCCGCAGGCGCCGCAGTGCGCGTCGTCCGAGGAGGCGTCCACGCAGCGCCCGTCGCAGGACAGCCCACCATTGGGGCAGGTGCAGTTGCCGGCGCTGCACAGCTGCCCCGCGGAGCAGGCGGTGCTGCAGCCGCCGCAGTGGGCCGCGTCCGAGCGGGTGTCGATGCAGGTGCCGCTGCAGTCGGTGAATCCCGCGGGGCAGCTGCTGCCGCAGGCGCCCTCCAAGCACCGCTCGCCCGGTGCACAGGCGTTGCCGCAGGCGCCGCAGTGGCGCACGTCCGCGGTGACGTCCACGCAGGCGTCCCCGCACGGCCTGCGCTGGCCGGTGCAGGCCCCCACGCACGTCCCCTCCTGGCAGAGGTCCCCGGCCGGGCAGGCGGTGTCACAGCCGCCGCAGTGGTTCACGTCCCCCTGCAGGTCCACGCACGCACCGTTGCAGGCGGCGAGCGGGGCCGGGCAGGCGCACGCCCCGTCCACGCAGGACTCGAGCCCCGTGCAGGCCTGGCCACACGTTCCGCAGTGGCGCGCGTCCGTGCGTACGTCCACGCAGGCCCGGCCGCACCCCACCGTCCCCGCGGGGCAGCTGTCCGCGCAGCCGCCCGCGGCGCACACCTTGTCTGCCGCGCAGCTGTTGCCGCAGGCCCCGCAGTGCTGGGGGTCGGACGAGAGCGTGGCGCACGCCCCGGCGCAGTCCACCTGACCCGGCAGGCAGGTGCCCGGCGGGAGCGCCTCGAGGCACCGCCCGGACACGCACGCCATCCCGTCCGGGCAGGCGGGGTCTCCCGGCTGGCCGCAGTAATAGACCTGCGTGCGTGAACAGCCGGACGCGGCAAGGAGCAGCGAGCCCACGAGGGCCACGGAGCGAAGGGGGATGGACATGGCGGAACGCCCGAGGTTGTAGGCCGGCCCAGCAGGAGACAGGGCTTACTTGTGGTACGGCTCGCCGCGCAAGAGCGTGAAGGCCCGGTACAGCTGCTCCACCAGCACCAGCCGGGCCAGCCGGTGCGGGAGCGTCATCCGGGAGAGCGACAGGGAGAGGGCGGCCGCGTCCACCACCTCCTGCGCCAGCCCCTCGTCCCCGCCAATGGCGAACAGCAGGTCCTTCGACTGGCCCTGCGCCTTGGCCACGAAGCGGGACAGCTCCACGGAGTCCAGGGACTTGCCGCGCTCATCCAGGGCCACCAGCCAGTCCCGCGGCCCCTTCTTGCCCAGCAGAACCTCGCCTTCCAGCCGCTTCGCCTCGCCCGCGGGGAGCTTCCGGCTGGAGGCCTCGGGCAGCTCCAGCAGCTCCAGCTTCACGTAGTGCTGCAGCCGCCGGGCGTACTCGTTCACGCCGGGCTGGAAGAGCCCGGAGCGGTCTCGCCCCACGGAGGCGATGCGCAGCTTCACCCTTCAGCCGGCCAGCACTTCGCGGCGGGCGTCCGCCCAGAGGCCGTCCAGGTCGTAGAAGGCGCGCTGCTCGGAAAAGAAGAGGTGCACCACCACGTCGCCGTAGTCGAGCAGCACCCAGTTGCCGGTCTCGCGCCCCTCGGTGCCCACCGAGTGCAGGTCCTTCTCCGCCTTCAGCGTGGTCTCGATGTGCTCGGCAATGGCGGCCACTTGGCGATCGGACTCGCCCGAGGCGATGACGAAGTAGTCCGCGTAGGACGTCTTGCCGCGCACGTCGATGAGGGTGACGTCCAGCGCCTTCTTGTCCAGGGCCAGCGCGCCGATGCGCCGGGCGAGCGCCTCGGCCTCCGGGTTGGGCACCACCGCGGCGGCGGCCACGGCCGTGACCGGCTTCTTCTTGCGCGGGGCGGCGGGCTTCTTCGCCCGGCCTCCGGCCTTGCCCTTCACCTTCTTCTTCGCGGGGGCCTTGGACTTGAACTTTGACCTGGGGGCCGGCTTGCCGGCGGGGGACTTGCGGGGCTTGGCGCTCATGGGCGCGGCACCCTAACGCACCTGCCCGTTTCCCAGAACGACGTACTTCTGGGCCGTCAGCTCCCGCAGCCCCATGGGGCCAAACGCGTGCAGCCGCGAGGTGGAGATTCCAATCTCCGCCCCCAGCCCCAGCTCCCCGCCGTCGTTGAAGCGGGTGGAGGCGTTCACCATCACGGCGGAGGCGGCCACCTCGCGGGTGAAGCGGGCGGAGGCGGCGGCGTCCCGCGTGAGGATGGCCTCGGTGTGCTCGGAGCCGTAGCGGGCAACGTGGGCGAGCGCGGCGTCCAGGCCGTCCACCACCTTCACCGCGAGCACCAGGTCCAGGAATTCCCGCCCGTAGTCCTCGGGAGAGGCCAGCGCCGCGGGCACCCCCTCCTGCCCGAGCAGCGCCACCGTCTCCGCGCAGCCGCGCAGCTGGACGCCCTTGCGCTGCAGGGCCCGCGCGGCCTCCGGCAGGAAGTCCGCCGCGACGGCGCGGTCCACGAGCAGGCACTCGGCCGCGTTGCACACCCCGGGGCGGGAGGCCTTGGCGTTGACGAGCACCTCCCGCGCCATGGCCAGGTCCGCCGCCGCGTGGACGTAGACGTGGCACACGCCCTTGTAGTGCTGCACCACCGGGACGCCGCGGGCGTGCTCGGTGACGAAGCGGATGAGCGCCTCGCCGCCGCGCGGGATGCACAGCTGGATGAGCCCCTCCAGCCGGAGCAGCTCCAGCAGCGCCTCGTGGTCCGGGGTGGGGACCAGCTGCACGGCGTCCTGGGGGAGGGCCGTCTGGGAGAGCCCCTCCCGCAGCGCCTCCAGGATGGCGCGGTTGCTGCGCAGCGACTCGCGCCCGCCGCGGAGGATGACCGCGTTGCCGCTCTTGAGGCAGAGGCCCGCCGCGTCGGACGTCACGTTGGGGCGGGACTCGTAGATCATCAGCACCACGCCCAGCGGCAGCCGCTCGCGCCGGACGTGGAGGCCGTTGGGGCGCTCCCAGTGCTCGGTCACCTCTCCCACCGGGTCCGGCAGGGCCGCCACGGACTCCAGCACAGAGGCCATGGCCTCCACGCGCGCCGGGGTGAGCAGCAGCCGGTCCAGGAAGGCCTCGGCGCGGCCGTCCTGCTTCGCCTCCGCCACGTCCTGCGCGTTCTGCTCGCAGATGCGCACCGCATGGGTGCGCACGCTCGCGGCCATGGCGCGCAGCGCGGCGTCCTTCTCCTCCGTGGAGGCCGCGGCCAGAGGGCGGGACGCGGCGCGGGCCGCCTCCCCGAGCGGGCGCATGGGCGGGTGGGCAGCGGTTGCGTGCGTCATGCCGGGTCCTTTATCACGCGTGGGGCCATGACCGACCCCCGCGAGCAGAAGTTCCAACAGCTGGCCCAGCAGTTCCCCGACGCCCCCATGGCCCACTACTCGCTCGGGCGGCTGTACTGCGAGCAGCGGCGCTGGGCCGAGGCCGTCCCGCCGCTCGAGCGGGCCTGCACGCTGGACACGGCGTACGCCGCGGCCCTGGTGTGCCTGGGGGACGCCTACGCGGGCGCCGGACGCACTGAGGAGGCGCGCCGCACCTACGAGGGGGCGAAGGAGGTGGCCCTGCAGCAGAAGCACGAGGGGCTGGCACAGGACATCCAGGACAAGCTGGACTTCCTGTAGCTCAGGGGCAGCTGGGATCCGGCTCCACCCGCACGTCGTCCAGCCGCACGGAAGCCGGCTGGATGGGGCCGCACAGGCCGCCCGGACCGTAGAGGGACAGCTGCAGCTGCGCGTTGAACCCGTACAGTCCCGGCGCGAGGCACATCACCACCTCCGTCCAGGTGCCGGTCGGCGCCGAGGCCTGCGCGCTGTGTCCGGTGGCTGCGGGAGACCAGCCCGCCGGCTGCCTGGCAGCGGCTCCCCACGCCCGGGAAGACGGCGCTGGGCGCGCCTCCCCTGAGCGTGACGAGCGAATTGCGGATGCCCACGGCGAGCCCCACCGCGTTGGGTCCGGTGTCGGCCGGGGCGGGCATGCGCACCTCCTGGAAGCGCCGGCCGAAGTGGTCCGCGCTGAGGGCGCTGCCCTCGAGCCGGCCGGCGCCCAGCACCATCATCGTGCCACCGACGACCATGGAGACGCCGGGGTCCACCGGCGCAGACCCCTCCACCTGCCACGCCGGCGGCGCCTGGAGGAACTGCGGGTCCAGCAGCTCGCCGCAGCGGCAATGGGCGGTGCGCGGGGTGTTGCAGGCGTCCACGCCGCTGGTGGGGCCGCATGTGCCCAGCCGTTCGCAGAAGGCCGCGTCGGACTCGGGCGCGCAGCCGTCGCATACGTACGAGACCGGGTCCACCTCCGCGGCGGAGAGGGTGCCGCTGCCGTCCAGGTCCACCCCCACCTCTACCCTCAGCCCGCCCGCGGCGCAGTTGGCGCCGTCGGGCTCTGCCGTCACGCGCGCGAGCGAGTGTGCCCCCGGCATGCCGGCGTCACCGCCCGGCCCGGTGGCGCCCGCCTCCTCCGCGGGTCCGGTGGTCATCAGCCGCGTCCACCCCTTGCCGTTGCGGCACAGCCACAGCCCGTCCTCGCCGGCGGTGTAGGCCACCACCAGGTTCCGCTCGGCATTGCAGGCAGGCAGGGACGCCTCGTCCGCGAAGTAGGGCAGGGATGGGGAGGGGGCGCAGCCTGCGGCGGCAACCTAGGCGGAGACCAGCAAGCGGGACAGGCGAGGGGTCTTCAGGGCGCGGGCCTTATCACGACTCTGCCGGGGCGCAGCGGCGGGGAGCGGGGCACGGGCGGCGAGCCCAACCCGGTCGCCGCCCTACTTCCCCGGGTGCAGCTTCTTCAGGCTGAGCGAGTTGACGCAGTAGCGGAGCCCGGTGGGGCGCGGCCCGTCGGTGAAGACGTGGCCGAGGTGCCCGCCGCACGCGGCGCAGTGGATCTCCGTGCGCACCATCCCGTGCGAGCCGTCCACGTCCTCGCCCACCTTGTCCTTCGCCAGGGGGGCGAAGAAGGAGGGCCAGCCGCTGCCGCTGTCGTACTTGGTCTCGCTGGAGAAGAGCGGCTCGCCGCACCCTGCGCAGGCGTAGGTGGCCGCGTCGTGGCTGTCCCAGTACGCGCCGGTGAAGGCGCGCTCGGTGCTCTTCTGGCGCAGCACCCGGTACTGCTCCGAGGAGAGCTCCGCGCGCCACTGCTCGTCGGTCTTCTGGATGCGGAGTCCCATGACGTCTCTGGTTAACGCCCGTCCCGCAGCGCTGCCAGCACCTTGCCGGTGGCCGTCTTCTTCTTCGCCACCGCTGCCGGCGTGCCCTGCGCCACGACGCGCCCGCCCGCCTCGCCCCCCTCGGGCCCCAGCTCCACGAGCCAGTCCGACGCGGCCATCACCGCCGGGTGGTGCTCGATGACGACGAGCGTGTCCCCCCGGTCCACCAGCCGGTGGAGGAAGCGCACCAGCCTCCGCACGTCCCCCACGTGCAGCCCGGTGGTGGGCTCGTCCAGCACGTACAGCGTGTGGACGTGGCGGGAGGTGGCCGTCAGCTCGGCGGCCAGCTTCATTCGCTGCGCCTCGCCGCCGGACAGCGTGTTGGAGGGCTGCCCCAGCTGCAGGTAGCCCACGCCCAGCTCGGACAGGCACGCGAGCGGCGCGGCGACCTTCGGGAACGCCGAGAACACCTCCTTCGCCTCGTCCGCCGGCAGCCGCAGCACCTCGCCGATGTTGAGCCCCCGGTAGCGCACCTCGAGCGTGGCCGCGTCGAACCGCGCGCCGCCGCACGCCGCGCACGGCGTCACCACGTCCGGCAGGAACGACATCTCGTGGCTGATGCTGCCCTGCCCCTCGCAGGTGGTGCACCGGCCGCTGCGGGGCGAGTTGAAGGAGAAGCGGCCCGCCGTGTAGCCGCGCGCGCGCGCCTCCGGGGCGTTGGCAAATGCCTTCCGCAGCTCGTCCCAGATGCCCAGGAAGGTGGCCGGCACGCTGCGCGGCGTCCGCCCAATGGGGGACTGGTCCACCGCCAGCACCCGCTGCACCGGCCCCAGTCCCTGGAGCTTCTTGAACGGGAGCGGGGCAGGGCCCGTGCGCTCCAGGGCGCGGCGGGCGGCGGGGTAGAGGACCTGCCGCACCAGCGTGCTCTTGCCGCTGCCGGACACGCCCGCCACCACCGTCATCCGCCCCAGCGGCAGCCGCAGGTCCACGTCCTCCAGGTTGTGCGCGGTGGCGCCTTGCAACTCGAGCCACTCCGTGGGGGCGCCGCGCCCGGGCCCGGGCTCCCACTCGCCTGCGCGCAAGGCAATGCCCGTCGGGGACTCCGGGTGCTCGAGGACCTTGGCAGGTGGCCCCTCAGCCACGATGCGCCCGCCGCCGCGCCCGCCCGTGGGACCCAGGTCCAGGAGGTGGTCTGCCGCCTTGAGCGTGTCGGTGTCGTGCTCCACCACCAGCACGCTGCTGCCGGTGTCCACCAGAGCGCGGAGGTTCTCCAGCAGCCGCTGCGTGTCTCGCGGGTGCAAGCCAATGGTGGGCTCGTCCAGCACGTACAGCGCGCCGGTGAGCCCCGCCCCCAACTGCGCGGACAGGCGCAGCCGCTGCATCTCGCCGCCGGACAGCGTGGCCGCGCTGCGGTCCAGGGACAGGTAGCCCAGCCCTACCTTCTCCAGGAACTCCAGGCGCCGGAGCAGCTCCGCCTTCGCCGTGTCCCCGAGCAGCGCCTCGTCGCCGTGGAACCTCCAGCGGCGCACCTCCTGCAGCGCCCCCGCCACGCTGCGCTGCGCGAGCGACGCCCACGCGTGCCCCCGCAGCTTCACCGCGCGCGGGATGGGGGCCAGGCGCGAGCCCTCGCAGGTGCCGCAGCGGTCCGTCTCGCCCTCCGCCAGGGCTGCCGGCCCGCCCGCCACGCCCGTCCCCTCGCAGGCCTCGCAGCGCCCCTGCCGCGTGTTGAAGCTGAACCAGCGGGGATCCAGCTCCGGCACGGAGAAGCCGCACGCCGGGCAGCTGCGCGCCGCCGAGCAGAGCGACTCCTCGTCCCCCTGGCGCACCTTCACCGCCCCCTCGCCCCACAAGAGCGCCCGGTCCAGCAGCGCGCGCGGCAGGTCCTTCAGCGGCCCCTCGTAGAGGAGCACGTCCACGTCGTGCTCCTTCGTCTTTTGCAGCCGCGGCGGGTCGTCCGTCTCCACCCACGCACCGTCCACCCGGGCCCGCGCATGCCCGGCCCGGGCCGCCTGGTTGAACACCTCCAGCCACGTCCCCTTGCGGCCGCGCACCGCGGGGGCGAGCAACTGCCGCTTGCCCGGGAGGGCCTGCAGCCGGCCGAAGAGCGCGTCCGGGGAGAGCGCCGCAATGGGCGTTCCGTCCCGCGGGCAGTGGGGCACCCCCAGCCGGGCGAACAGCAGCCGCAGGTAGTGGGACACCTCCGTCACCGTGGCCACGGTGCTGGTGCCGCCCGCGCGCGAGGTGCGCTGCTCCAGCGCGATGGCCGGGGGAATGCCCGTCACGCGGTCCACGTCCGGGCGGGGCAGGGCGGGGAGGAACTGCCGCGCATACGGTGAAAGCGTCTCGAGGAAGCGGCGCTGTCCCTCCGCGAACACCACGTCGAACGCGAGCGAGCTCTTCCCCGAGCCGGAGGGCCCGGTGATGACCACCAGCTTCCCCAGGGGGATGGAGGTGGAGACGTCCCGCAGGTTGTGCTCGCGGGCGTGGCTCACCTCGATGGCGCGCACGGGCGCATGGACGTTCTTGCGGTCCCGGGCAGCGGGGAGCAGCGTCGCGCGGAGCGCCTCGGCGGTGGCCCCTTCCGCGGAGGCCACCACCTCCGGCGTCCCCTGCGCCACCAGCCGCCCGCCGTTGCGGCCGCCGCCCGGCCCCAGGTCCACGAGCGCGTCCGCCCCGCGCATGACGGTGACGTCGTGGTCCACCAGCAGCACGCTCGCCCCCGCGTCCACCAGGTCATGGAGCGCCGCCATGACCTTCTCTACGTCCGCGTCGTGCAGCCCGGCGGAGGGCTCGTCCAGCAGCAGCAGCGTGCCCTTGGCGGGTGCGGCAGACATGGCGCGCGCCAGCTTGAGCCGCTGCGCCTCGCCGCCCGAGAGGGTGGAGAGCGGCTGGCCGAGCGGGAGGTAGCCCAGCCCCAGCTTCGACACCGGCGAGAGGGCGCGCTGCACGCCCGCGTCGTCCGCGAAGTGGGCGAGCGCCCCGTCCACCGTGAGCCCGAGGACGTCCGAGACGGTTAAGCCGCGGTGCCGCACCGAGAGCACCTCCTCCTTGAAGCGGCGGCCGCGGCAGGAGGGGCAGGTGAGGGAGACGTCCGCGAGGAACTGCATCTCCACCGTCTCCGCCCCCTCGCCCGAGCAGGCCTCGCAGCGGCCGCCCGCCACGTTGAAGCTGAAGGAGGCCGGGGTGAGCCCGCGGATGGCGGCGTCCGGCTCGGCGGCGAAGCGCTCGCGGAAACGGTCCCACGCCTTGACGTAGGTGACGGCGTTGCCGCGGCTGGTGCGGCCGAGCGGGGACTGGTCCACGTGGACCACCTCGCCCACCCCCTCGTCCCCCTCCACCACGTCCACGGCCCCCGGCGCCTCCACGTCCTTCACGCCGCGGCGGCGCGCGAGCGTCCGGTACAGCACCTGCTCCATCAGCGTGCTCTTGCCGGAGCCGGACGGCCCGGTGATGACGCACAGCACACCCAGCGGCACCTCCACCGTGACGCCGGCCAGGTTGTGGGCGCGCGCGTTCTTCACCTGCAGGTGGCCGCGGGGCGTGCGGCGCTTCCGCGGCGCGTGGCCTGCGCCGGAGAGCAGCCGGCCGGTGTGCAGGTCCTTGCGCTGCGCCAGCTGCGAAGGCGTCCCGTCGAAGCAGACCGTGCCGCCGTGCTGGCCCGCGCCGGGCCCGAGTTCGATGACGCGGTCGGAGGTGGAGATGACGTGCGGGTCCTGCTCCACCACGAGCACGATGTTGCCGCGGGCGGCCAGGTCCCGCAGCGCGGCGGCGAGCGGCGGTACGTCCCCGGGGTGGAGCCCCACGGTGGGCTCGTCCAGCACGAACAGCGCGCCGGAGAGGCTGCTGCCCAGCGCCGCGGTGAGCGAGACGCGCTGCGCTTCGCCCCCGGACAGGGTGCGCGCGGGCCGGTCCAGGGCCAGGTACCCCAGCCCCACGCGCTCGAGGTAAGCGAGCCGCGAGAGCAGCTCGCGCCGGGCCAACTCCCCCTGTCCCGTGGCTGCGAGGGTACGCAGCCGCGCCGCCGCGTCTGCCACCTCCAACGCGTGCCAGCCGCCCAGGTCCAGCCCGCCCACGCGGTAGGCCCGCGCCCTCGTGTTCAGCCGCGCGCCGCCGCAGTCCGCGCAGGGCGTGGCGGCGCGGTAGCGCGAGAGCAGTACGCGGACGTGCATCTTGTAGGTGCGCCCCTCCAGCCAGCGGAACCAGCGTGTCACGCCCGGGTAGACCCGGCCGTCGTCTTCCCAGTCCCCTTCTCCTTCGAGCACCGCCTTTCGCGCACCCTCCGGCAGTGCGCGCCAGGGCACGTCCAGGGGGATGCGCTTGCGGCGGCAGAAGTCCCGGAGCAGCTCGCGCTCCCAGGTGGTGCTGTTGCCGCTCCACGGCCGGACGGCGCCGCCGGCCAGCGTCTTCTCCGGGTCAGGGATGACCTTGTCCCAGTCAATGCCGAGCGTCCGGCCGAAGCCGCGGCAGGTGGGGCAGGCCCCCACCGGGGACTGGTAGCTGAACAGCCCCGTGGGGGCGGGCTCGAAGGCGCGGGCGCACGAGGGGCACGCGAGCCCCCGGCGCAGCGGCACCCAGGCGGCGGGCAGCTCCCCCTCCGCGAGCACCTGCAGCCCCGCCTCGCCGGACCCGTGGTCCCACGCCTGCTCCAGCCCCTGCACCAGCCGCGAGCGGGCGGAGGGCTGCAGCACGACGCGGTCCACCACCACCTCAGCGCGGCCCGCGGCGCCCATGGCTTCCGCGGGGCGGAGGGACTCGAGCGGCTTCACCTCGCCCTGCACCCACAGCCGGTGGAAGCCGTCCCGGAGGAGCGCCTCGCGGGCCTCGAGGAACTGCGCCACGTCCGCCATGGCGCGCGGGAACGTGAGGACGGCCTTGCGCCCGGCGTGGGCGGCCAGGGCGCGCGCGGCGGCCTCGGCCGGCGTGGACCAGCGGGCCTGCATGCCGCAGGCGTCACAGGTGGGGATGGCCTCGCGGGTGAACAGCGCGGAGAACCAGGCCTCGGCGTCCGCCAGCGTGGCCACGGTGGAGCGCGCGCTCTTCACCGGAGACTTGCGGTCCACGGCAATGCCGGCGGCCACCGGCTCCAGCCCATCCATGGGCGGACGCTCCAGCCGCTCCAGAAATTGCCGCGCGTACGGGCTGAAGCTCTCCACGAAGCGCCGCTGGCCCTCCGCGTACAGCGTGTCCAGGGCGAGGCTGGACTTGCCCGCGCCGGAGACGCCGGTGAGGCACACGAGCTCCCCCTCGCGCAGCTCCAGCGAGACGTCCTTCAGGTTGTGGGTGCGGGCGGAGACGAGGCGGGTTGCGTGCACGGGGACGCCACTTAACGGCCGGGGTGCTAAGAGGCCATGCCCATCATGGTTCGAACGGTCATCACCGGAGTGACGGGCCGGATGGGGAGCACGCTCTTGCGCCTCGTCCGGGACGACATGGAGTTGGACGTCGTGGGCGCCACCGAGAAGGTGGGCAGCGCCGCGGTGGGGCTGGACGCGGGGCTCGCCTGCAAGCTGGGGATGCTGGAGGTCCCGGTGGATGACAGCCTGGCGAAGGCGCTCGGCAAGGGGGAGCGCCAGGCGCAGGTGGTCATCGACTTCACCTCGCCGGAGGCCTCGGTGGCCCACGCGCGCGCCTGCGCGGAGGCGGGCGTGGGGCTGGTGGTGGGCAGCACCGGCTTCTCCCCGGCGGCCCGCGCCGCGGTGGCCGAGTGCTCCAGGCGCATCCCCGTGGTGATGGCCCCCAACATGTCGGTGGGCGTCAACCTGGTCATCCAGGTTGCGGCGCAGCTGGCGAAGGTGCTGGGCGGCAGCTTCGACGTGGAGATCCTGGAGACGCACCACCGGAACAAGAAGGACGCGCCGTCCGGCACCGCGCTGCGCATGGCCGAGCAGATTGCCTCCGCGCTGGGGCGCTCGCCGTCCGACTTCGTCACCGCCCGCCAGGGGGAGACCGGGGTGCGCGGCGAGTCCCACCTGGGCATCCAGGCGCTGCGCGGCGGGGACGTGGTGGGGGAGCACACCGTGTACTTCTTCGGCGAGGGGGAGCGCGTGGAGCTCACCCACCGCGCGAGCAGCCGCGAGCAGTTCGCGCACGGGGCGCTGCGGGCGGCGAAGTGGGTGGCCGGCAAGCCCGCGGGGCTGTACGACATGGCGGACGTGCTCGGGCTGAAGGTGAGGCCGTGAGGTACATCCGCCTCGCGCTGGACGGGGTGGAGCGCTGGGGGCGGATGCAGGGGGTGGGCGTGCAGCCGCTGTCCGGGGCGCCGTGGGAGGGGGGCGTGGCCGCGGGGGCGCCGGTGCCCGTCACCGAGGTGCAGTTGCTCGCTCCGGTGCAGCCCTCCAAGGTGGTGTGCGTGGGGCAGAACTACCGCAAGCACGCCGCCGAGATGGGCAAGCCCGTCCCCGCCGAGCCGCTGCTGTTCCTGAAGGCGCCCTCCTCCCTCAACGGCCCGGGCAGTCCCATCCTGCTGCCTGCAGTGAGCGAGGACGTGCAGCACGAGGCGGAGCTGGGGCTCGTGGTGGGCAAGCGGCTGAAGAACGCCTCCCCGGAGGAGGCGGCGGCGGCCATCGTGGCGCTGACGTGCGTGAACGACGTGACGGCCCGGGACATCCAGCGGCGGGAGGTCCAGCACACGCGCGCCAAGTCCTACGACACCTTCTGCTGCGTGGGGCCGTGGCTGGTGCCGGCCACGTCTGCGCTGTGGAAGGACGCGCGCGTCCTGGCCCGGGTGAACGGGCAGGTGCGGCAGGACGGGCAGACGGGGGACATGGTGTTCCCGCCCGCGGAGCTGCTGTCCTTCATCAGCCACGCCATGACGCTCATGCCCGGGGACCTCATCAGCACCGGCACCCCCGCGGGCGTGGGCAGGCTGCTCGCCGGGGACGTGGTGGAGATTGAGGTCGAGGGAATCGGCATGCTGTCCAACCCCGTTGTCGCCGCGTGAGCGAGACCGCCTACATCGCGCTCGGCAGCAACGTGGGGGACCGGGCGGCGCACGTCGACGCGGCGCTGCGCGGGCTCGCCGCCACGCCGGGCGTGCGCCTGTCCGCCTGCTCGTCCCTGTACGAGACATCCGCCGTGGGACCCGAGCAGCCGGACTACCTCAACGCCGTGCTGGTGGCGCAGGTGGAGGTGGAGCCCGCGGCGCTGCTGGGGCGCCTGCGGGAGCTGGAGCGGTTCTCCGGCCGCGTGCGCCGCGAGCGCTGGGGGCCCCGCACGCTGGACCTGGACCTGCTGCTGTACGGCGAGCGGGTGGTGGACGAGCCGGGGCTCACCGTGCCGCACCCGGAGCTGCACCGCCGCCGCTTCGTGCTGGAGCCGCTCGTGGAGGTGGCGCCCTGGGCGGTCCACCCGTTACTCGCCCACACCATGGACGAGCTGCTCCGTCACCTCCCGCCCGGCGGCGTGCTGCGCTGCGCCCCGCCTCCCTCCCTGCCATGAGCACCGCGTCCCTCCTGCTGTCCTCCCTGTTGTCCGTTGCCCCCGCCGCGCCCCCGCCCGCAGGCGAGCCGCCGCCCACGCCCGAGGCGCTGCTCAAGCAGGTGGAGGAGCTGGGGCTGGCGGGGAAGGACAAGCCCTTCGAGGTGTCCGCGGCCATTGGCAAGCTGTACTGGAACCAGGGCCGGCGGGACGAGGCGCTCACGTACTTCGCCGAGGCGGTGAAGGCGTCGGAGCCGGTGCGTGCCCGCTACGTGGCGCTGCGCAAGAAGGCCTTCGCGTCGAAGACGCCGCCTGCGCCGAAGTGCGGGGAGTCCCCGCCCACGCTGAAGGAGGCGCTGGCCCGGGCGGACGCCTGGAAGCTGCCCGAGGCGCTCGCGTGCCTGCGCGCGTCCCTGGAGCCGGTGCTCGAGGTGCAGGCGCTCGCGGGCCACGTGCACCACCTGGCCGGCCGGCCTGAGGGCGCGCTCGCTGCCTACGGCGCGGTGCTGGACGTGGCAGACGCGTACGAGGAGGCGCTGTTCGGGGAAGGGGTGCTGCTGCTGGAGACGAAGGGGGACGACCCCGCGTCGCTGGAGCAGGCGCGGAGCGACTTCGAGCGGTACGTGCAGCGCCACCCGGCCTCGGCGCGGGTGGACCGGGCCCGTGCGCTCGGCGCCCGCGCGCAGGCGGCGAAGAACGCCGGGGGGCTTTCGAAGCTGGCGGAGGCCCGCGTGGCCGCCGCCGCGCCCCCGCCCGCGCCGCCGTCCCCGGCCGGTGCGCCCCCGCCGCTGTCGGCCGAGCAGGTGGCCGCGTTCCAGCAGGCGGCGCAGCGCCCGGAGGTGCAGGCGGACGTGGCGAAGAAGGTGGACGAGGCGGAGGGGCACCTCGCCGCCGGCCGGTTCGACCCGGCGCTGGAGCTCTACAAGGCGGTGATGCCCTACAGCGCGCAGGATGGCCGCGTGCAGGCGGGCATGGCGTGGGCGCTGCTGGGGCTCAACCGTCAGCCCATGGCGGACCGCGTCTTCGGTGTGGCGGTGGCCACCTCGCGCGCCTCGGTTCAGCAGTTGGCGGACGCGCTGCGCGGCAAGGGGGACGCCGCGGGGGCGGCGAAGCTGGAGGCGAAGCTGGCGGAGGCGAAGTAGTCCCTCAGACGAAGCCGGCTGCCAGCAGGTCCTGCACGTCCAGCAGGCCCACCGGCTTGCCGGCCCCGTCCACCACGGGGAGCTGGTCCACGCGCGTCTCGCGCATGAGCGCCACGGCGGCCACCACCTTCTGCTCCGGGGCCAGGCTGCGGGGATGCTTCCCCATCACCTCGCGCATGGTCACGTCGAAGCGCGGCTTGCCCTTCTCCACGTGCCGGCGCAGGTCCCCGTCCGTGAAGATGCCCACCATGCGCCCCTTGCCGTCCACCACCAGCGTGGCGCCGGGGCGGCCCGGGGTGCGCGTCATCACCGCCACGCCTTCCGAGAGCGGCGCGGTGGCCCTCACCACGGGGATGGCGTCCCCCGTGCGCATGAGCTCCCGCACCTGCATCACCTGCCGGCCCAGCTTCCCGCCCGGGTGGAACTGCGCGTACTCGTCCTGGGTGAAGCGGCGGGCGCGGGTGAGCGCCATGGCCAGCGCGTCCGAGAGCGCGTGCAGCGCCGCGGAGGAGGCGGTGGGGACGAGCCCCAGGGGACAGGCCTCCTCCACGCGGCCGATGTCCAGCACCAGGTCCGCCCCGCGGGCGAGCCCGCTCTGCGGGTCCCCGGTCAGCGCAATCACCTTCGCTCCCAGCCGCTTGAAGGCGGGGAGGAGCCGGAGCAGTTCCTCGGAGGCGCCGCTGTTGCTGAGCGCCAGCACCACGTCCCCCGCGGCCACCCGCCCGAGGTCCCCGTGCACCGCCTCCGCCGGGTGCAGATAGAAGGAGCGCACGCCCGTGGAGGCGAGCGTGGCCGACAGCTTCTGGGCCACGAACCCCGGCTTCCCAATGGCGGTCACCACCACGGCGCCGGTGCAGCCCTGCAGCCAGGCCACAGCCTCCGCGAAGCGCCCATCCAGCCGCGCCGTCACCTGCCGGATGGCGGCGGCCTCCGCCTCCAGCACCTCCCGGCCCCAGGCGACGGCGTCGTCCGGGGCTGAAGAGAGACTACTGGCAGCGTGAAGAGTTCGTTTCGGTTGGCGGCGAGGCGTGCTAGCCATGCGGCGGCACGTTAAACCCGCCGGGACCTGACCCATGAAATTCTTCATCGACACTGCAGACGTGAAAGAGATCCGCGCGGCCTGGGAGATGGGCTGCGTGGACGGCGTGACGACCAACCCCTCGCTGCTCGCCAAGGTGGGCAGGCCGCTGGAAGAGACCATCCGGGAGATCTGCTCCATCGTGGATGGCCCCATCAGCGCGGAGGCGGTCTCGCTGGATGCCCCGGGGCTGATTGCCGAGGGCAGGCAGTTGGCGAAGATCCACGACAACGTGGTGGTGAAGATCCCCATGGGCGTGGAGGGGATGAAGGCGGTCAAGGCGCTCACCGCCGTGGGCATCCGCACCAACGTGACCCTCTGCTTCTCCGCCAACCAGGCGCTGCTGTGCGCCAAGGCGGGGGCCACCTACGTCTCCCCGTTCGTCGGCCGCCTGGATGACATCTCCCAGGACGGGATGGAGCTCATCGCGGACATCATCAGCATCTTCCGGAACTATGACTACCGGACGCAGGTGCTGGTGGCCTCCATCCGCAACCCGGTGCACGTGCTGCAGTCGGCCAGGCTGGGGGCGGACGTGGCCACGGTGCCCTTCAGCGTCATCCAGCAGCTGTCCCAGCACCCGCTGACCGACGCTGGCATCGCGAAGTTCCTGAAGGACTGGGAGAAAGTGCCGAAGAAGTAGCCGTTGGCTATCCTCCTCGGGCGCCATGTCCAAGGAGAAGAAGCCCCAGTTCCAGCTCACCCGCCCGAGCGCGTCCGCGGATGCGTCCGAGGCCGGGGCCTTGGAGCGGCTCGCGCGGATGACCGTCCGGGAGCGGATGCGCCTGGCGCTCCGCCTGGGCGCCCGGCTCCGGTACGTCCAGGCGCGCTTCGGGGTGCCGGAAGCCGCCGAGCGCGAGGGGGCGGCCCCGTGATCGGCGAGGAGACCGCAGACGCCACGCTCGAGCTTGCGTCGAAGGTGACCGGGGCGCTTGCGACGCAGGGGGTCGAGACGGTCGTCATCGGGGCGCTGGCCATGGCCGCGCACCGCTACGCGCGTGCCACCGAGGACCTCGACCTGGCCGTCGCGGTGGAGCCGTCCCAGATGCGGGTGCTGGCGCAGGTGCTGCGTGGGACAGGGCTGGAGGTGGAGCTCCGCGAGCCTGATCCCCAGGACCCGCTCGGCGGCGTCATGGACATCCATGCCCCCGGCGCGGACCGCGTCCATGTGGTGAACTTCGACAACTCGCCCGCCGGAGGGTTTCCCCGACTGGTGCGGGATGCGCTTGCCTCGTCCATGCCGCTCGAGCCGGGCAGCAACCTCCGCATCACCGGGCTGTTTCCGCTCATCGGGTTCAAGCTGTATGCCGGGGGCGAGAAGTCGCGCTCCGACCTCCAGCACCTGCTGAAGCGCAACGAGCCGGTGGACCTGCCTGCGCTGCGCACGTGGTGCGCCGAGCGGCGGCTCTCCCGCCAGCTGGAGGACGTGCTCGCCGGCATCGTCGTGGGTTGAGCCGGATTCATCCCTTCCAGTCGCGCACCTCACGCCCGGGCGCTGTCCTCCCCCTGCGTCCCATGCCGGGGCGTGCTAGGCACCCGTCCACGCCGGACCGTTCCCACGCACGACAGGAGCCTTTCGCACCATGGATTTCCAGCTCACCGAGGAACAGCGCGCCCTGCAGGAGATGGCCCGGAAGTTTGCCCGCGAGGAGATGCGCCCCAAGGCCGCCCCCTACGACGAGCACTCCACCTTCCCGCGGGACGTGCTGCAGAAGGCGCACGAGGTGGGGCTCCTCAACATGACCATCCCGGCCTCGTGCAACGGCGCGGAGCTGTCGCACCTGGCGCAGGCCATCGTCACCGAGGAGCTGTCGTGGGGCTGCCCCGGCATCACCACCTCCATCATCGCCAACGACCTGGCGCTCTTGCCCATCGAGCTGGGCGGGACGGAGGAGCAGAAGAAGCGGCTGCTCACCCCGTTCACGGAGCAGCCGAGGCTGGCCTCCTTCTGCCTCACCGAGCCCTCCAACGGCTCGGACGTGGCCGGCATGCAGACCACCGCGCGGCGCGAGGGGGACTTCTACGTCCTCAACGGCGCCAAGCAGTTCATCACCAACGGCGGCCACGCGGACCAGTACACCGTGTTCGCCACGGTGGATAAGGCCAGGAAGCACAAGGGCATCACCTGCTTCGCGGTGGAGGGGCGCCCGGCCGGGCTCACCGTGGCGCGCAAGGAGGACAAGATGGGCCACCGCGCGTCCGACACGGTGGGGCTCACCTTCGAGGAGGTCCGCGTCCCGGTGCACAACCGCATTGGCGAGGAGGGCGAGGGCTTCCGCATTGCCATGGAAACGCTGGACAACAGCCGCCCGCTGACCGCCATGATCTCCGTCGGCCTGGCCCGCGCCGCCATGGAGCACGCCATTGCCTACGCCAAGGAGCGCAAGCAGTTCGGCCAGCCCATTGGCGCCTTTCAGGGCATCCAGTTCCTCATCGCGGACATGGGGATGAACGTCCACGCGGCCCGGCTGCTCACCTACCAGTCGGCGTGGATGCTGGACGCGGGGCAGAAGAACACCCTCATGTCCAGCTACGGCAAGAGCTTCGCCGCGGACATGGCCATGAAGGTGACCACGGACGCGGTGCAGGTGTTCGGCGGCTACGGGTACACGAAGGAGTACCCGGTGGAGAAGCTGATGCGGGACGCCAAGCTGATTCAAATCTACGAGGGCACCAGCCAGGTGCAGCGGCTGGTCATTGCCCGTGAACTGTTCAAGTGAACCGCAGGCCCATCCGGGGGTTGCCGCTCCCGGGCGGCGCCGCTAGATAGCTGCCGTTGAACTTCAACACGCTGCGTCATGACCGGCGCGGCGGACTGCAGCACCCCACAAGGAGGAAGAGACCGTGAAGATCCTCGTCACCGCCAAGCGCGTGGAAGACTACGAGTCGAAGATCAAGGTGAAGCCGGACGGGTCCGGCATCTTCCTCGAGGGGCTGAAGTACAAGATCAATCCGTTTGACGAGATTGCAGTGGAAGAGGGGCTCCGGCTCGCGGCCAAGCATGGCGGCGAGGTGGTGGTCGCCTCGGTGGGCGGCAAGGAAGTGCAGGAGCAGCTGCGCCACGCGCTCGCCATGGGGGCGCACAAGGCCGTGTGGGTGAACCACGCGGGGCCGCTGGACCAGCTGGGCGTGGCCGGGCTGCTCGCCAAGGTGTGCGAGCAGGAGAAGCCGGACATGGCCATCCTCGGCAAGCAGGCCGTGGACGACGACCAGAACCAGGTCGGCCAGTACCTGGCGGAGCTGCTCGGCTGGGGCATGGCCACCTTCGCCTCCAAGGTGGAGTCCCTGGAGTCGGACGCGGAGAAGGCCAAGGCCCCGGGCCTGGCGGTGTCCGCGGACGGCAAGGCGGTGCGCGTGGTGCGCGAGGTGGACGGCGGCCTGGATACGCTGGACGTGCAGCTGCCGGCGGTGGTCACCACGGACCTGCGGCTCAACCAGCCGCGCTACGCCTCCCTGCCCGGCATCATGAAGGCCAAGAGCAAACCCATTGCGGAGCTGACCCCCGCCGGCCTCGGCGTGGACGTCACCCCGAAGCTGACCATCACGAAGATGGCGGCGCCCCCCGCGCGCAAGGCCGGCATCAAGGTGCCGGACGTGGCGACGCTGGTGGAGAAGCTGAAGTCCGAGGCCAAGGTCGTCTGAGCCCCACAGGAGACACGCACATGTCCATCGTCCTCATCGTCGCGGAACTCCAGCCGAGCGGGCAGCTCCGCAAGGCCACCCTCAACGCCGTC
>Ga0194130_10003213_pt1 | contig 22276 bp, 18 predicted proteins | sample TA2KigsurfametaG_FD_160084 | JGI IMG/M metagenome (GOLD analysis project Ga0194130, IMG submission 160084) | Freshwater microbial communities from Lake Tanganyika, Tanzania - TA2015050 Kigoma 12 surface | ecosystem: Environmental > Aquatic > Freshwater > Lake | place: Tanzania: Lake Tanganyika... | reverse complement strand
TATTAGCATTAGATTTTATAAATTTGTATATTTCAACCGGATTTGTAGAAATAATAGATGGAATATTACTTAAATATTTATCTATTTGTTCCTGTGTAAAATAATCTCTAGACTGAATAATAGCAACCTTTTTCATTATATACTATTGAATTATTTTTATGTATGAATATTATTTATAATAGTCATAATTATATCTACTTTAATTGGTTATATTGGAAATGTTGGATGAGTAGAAAAATATATAAAATTAATAATGGTTAAATTAACAAAAATTGGTTAGGAAATTAATAATATTGATCCTGGAAATAGTAATTGTAATAATAGTTAATGTAAACGAAAAATATATTTATTATCAATGGTAAACAACCTGAAAATGTTATTAATACCGGTATTGTCTCGGCTTAAACTTATTTTTATTTTGATGTATGATAAGTAATTCCAGTGGTAAAATCGTGGGTTACCCCCCAAAAGCCCCATCCAGGTGGTGATGACCCTGTTGAACTTGATGTGCTACCAAAAGAAAAACTAGGTTGAGCGGAACCTCCAGATGAAGCTGACTGAGCAAATTGTATTGCTGATTGTAATTGTGAAATATTTCTTAGTATACTATCAACTTTATTATTTAATGCGGTTTGCTGAGCTGTATTTTGTGTAATTAGAGCATTAAGTTGATCTAATCGGTTGTTTTGAGCAGTAGCATTATCAATTAATACTTTTTGAATTTGGTCACTTTGTTGATCAATAGATTGTTTCATATTTTCCCCCATTCTTTGAATAGTGCCTTCTGTTTCTATAGATGATTTTTCAATTGTTTGTCGCATTGATTCAGCTGTAGTTTGTATTGAATTTATTATAGCATCATTTTGCTCTTTCATAACTGTTATAATGTTAGTAAAACTAGTATTCAAATTATTACGTAAACTAATATTTTCATTTAGTATTTGTTTTTGTAAAATATTTGATTGCTCTAGTGACGCTTGTATAGCTTGTTTGTCTTTATGTTCAAGTTCTGTTTTTAAAACTTCTTGTTGCAAATTTTCAATATTGTGTCTATTTGTAAGAATATTAAATTGTAAATTCATTATTTGGTCATTTCTTTTAGATATTTGAGACATTTTTCGTTGAATTTGAGATTCATATTCCTGTTTAATAATATGATATTGTAACCCAATATTTGTTTTATTAAATTCCTGTTCATATATTTCATTTTCAATATCTGTTTGTTGTCTACTTTGTTTATAAATAGTTTCTAATTTTTTATTATTCCATTCGTTTAGGGATTCTACTATTTTTTTTTGTTTTTTAACTAATATTTCAGTATTTTTATTTATTTTATTTATATTAACTTGGTCTATTAATGTATCATTCTCATTTTTTTTTACAATTAATGTTTGTAAAATACTCTTGAATAAACAACAAACTATTTTATTTAATTCAGATTTATCAATCTGATTATTTAATATATATTTTAATATTTTTTCTTTAGTGGTTCTATAAATACCATATATATATTGTTCATCATCATATAAAATTATTTTATTTAAAAGCATATTGTCAAATACATTATTTAAAATATGTTTTATAATATAGATTTTAATACGATTATGTTCTGTATTTTCATCTATTTTATTTTTTAATATTATTTGATTTATATTATTTAAAGAGGATAACTGTGTTAACTCTGACATATATATAGTATCATTACATTTTTTTATACATTAAGTAAAATATTGCTATTTCCCCTGATTGTCGATCCGATGCACAAAAATGTCCACCGGCATTACAAATATGAATAATTATTGATTCTTGTCCAGTTATTATATTTTTATACAAATCGGATTTTCTAATCCAATATGACCCAGTACAATCAGGTGGGACGGGTGTTCCTTGGCATTCTAATGGATATTTATTTGTACCCGGCGGAGTTGGTTTAGACATGTCAATATTAGATTGATTCATAGTATCAATAATCTTATTAGTAATTTCTTTTGTTTTTTCTTCCTGTGTGTTTAAAACATTTCTTATATTAATTCCCATATTAGATAATTTACTCATTATATCTGTTCCTGTTTTTAAGAACGCTTGTTGTATTCGTAAATTAGCATTTTGAATTGCCCCTTCATTTAATGAGGATTGGCTATGAAGTTTATCTCTAATATTTTGTCCAGAATTTCTTAGTATATTTATCATTTTTAATGTATTTTGACTTAAATCGATTTTTAAATTTATATGTTCGTTGATTTGTTGATTGAGTATATGATTTTGTAATTTAAGTAAATTAACATGGGATAAATTATCTTTATGTTGAATTTCCGTAGATAATTGATTTTGTATTTGGCGTGATATATGATTATGTATCATAGCTCGATAATGGATATTATTTTGAATTTGTGATTCATGTCGTATTATTAATGAGTCACTTTTGATTAATTGTTGTTGATAATTTTGTTTTATATTTTGAAGCTTAGCTGAAATATTATCTTTTTGAAATTGAATTTTAGCTGCTTGTGAACGCATTGAAGATTCTATTTTACCCTGCTTATATAATGTGTCGATTAGTTGACTATTTTGTGTATTAAGTTCTTTAATCAAACTATTCCTAGTTTTTTGAAATGCCATTGTTTCTAAAGTTATCATAGAGATTTGTTGTTTATCTCTAACTATTTTTTTATCAAGTTGTTGTATTTGAAGATGAGCTTTAATTTTATTTTCGTATATTTGAACATATTTTCTTATTTCATCAGTATATTGTTTAGCTATTACCTTGATTATTTGTTTTTCAGTAAATTCTTTATTACCATATATATATAGATCTTTATTTTTGGTAATATCTAGAGATTTAATTTTATCACTAATAATTTTATTAATAACAAATTGAGATAATTTGAATAATAAACTTTCCTTAGTAATATTAGGTGTTAATTTAAGTCTACTGATAATAGATTGAATATCTGATTGATTTTCTTTTTCAGATTTTTTAAAAAAATCAACTGCTGATATATTCATATCTACTTCTTCATCTAATATTTCAGTTGCTTGAAATGATGACATAATATATAATAATATAGTATAATTATATATTATCCAAACCATATTATAAATTGTTATTTAATCCTCATCTATACGTATATTTGTTTCTCTTCTAGATTCGTCTTCCAAATTTTCCGATTGACTATGATATTCAGTATTATATTGATTCATTATTTGTAGAATATCAAAGTCTTCTAACATAGTAATAAAATCCGATTGTTTAAAAAACCACCAACTATCTTTAGTAAACTTGTTTTCTAATTTAGTTGATTGTATATTTATAACTAAATAACAATATAATAAAATATATACATGTATAAAATCATTGAATTTATTTATTGAGACGTCTGTTTTTTCTATATAATTTTTAAAAAATAAATGATAATCTTCTAGATAATTACTAAATATTGGATGAATTGTTTTAGTTTCAGTCGATTTTTCGATAATACTTGAAATTTGTTCTAATATATTTTTTACATTAGTAATATTATCTATAAAGTCTATACTAATAGTAAAACATAACTCTTTCATACCTATTCCTTGTTCTACTAATTTGTTCAAAACAGCTTTAGCTTTTTCACTTATGTCACTATCTGATTCAAATGAAACATATTGTAAATATTTAACTGCTAAAAAATAATCCTGTTTTATACCATACTCTTCATTATTTTCTAATAATAATGACCCATATAGAAATTGACATTTAGTATCTCCTAATTCAGACCCTTGTATTAATAATTCTAAACATTTTTTAGGATTATAACCAATTTTACTATCACGGTCATTTAATAAAGATACATAATACCAAATACTCTTTGTATCATTTAAGTTAGATGCTTTATCTAAGTATTTTATAATATTGTCTTTATTAAAATCCAACAAACTATTCTCCCCATTATATAGTTTTGCCAATTGTAACATTGCTTCTATATTTATACTTTCTGCTGATTTTTCTAATAATTTTATACCTCGTGTAATATCTACATTAAAATCGTCTAATCCATATATAAATTTGTTACCTATTAATAATTGTTGAGCATTATCTTCGCTTTCTAATAATTGATTAAATAAAGTTTCTTCATAACCAAGTTTATTTAATTTGTAACTTGTTGTTAAAGCTTCTTTATCTACAGAATCTTGATTCATAGCCATTTGATAATATTTCATAGCATTATAATAATCTTTTTTATCAGCATATATTTTACCTAAATTTTGTTGAGCTTCTAGATTTCCTTTATTAGCAATTATAGTTAGATATTCTATAGCCTTTTCAGTATTATCAATTGACATATAATAATCAACTATTATGTTGTACGCCTCTATCGATCCATTTTTACCAGAAGTTTCTAAAAATCGTATTGCTTTGTCTACATTTTTTTCAACTCCTGAAACACCAAAATAATATGCTTTTCCTAAGAATAAATTACTAAAAATTGCTTCTGTTTCTCCTATTATACTACAATCTTCTGAAATATTTGTAAAATATTTAATAGTTTGACTATTATAATATTTCTCTAAACTTAGAAAATCTTGTATATCACTAGGATGTTCTATAATATTTTCTGTGTCTTTTACATAATCAATAAATTCTTTATAATTTTCGTTTAATTTATTAATATATTTTTGTAATTTTTTTTTATGTGTATTTATTTCTTCTAATAATAATTCTAATCCAATATTAATATTTATTTTAATTTGTTCGAAAAGTTTATCTAGATCATTATAATATTGTCTAAAACTATTTTGTGATGGATTGCTTTGATTCCATGTTAATGTATGTTCAGATTGTTGTAATGTATTTAAATTATGTTTTAATTCAGTAGTGATACTAGTAGATTTTATTTTATCTATATAAGTATAAAGACTTATTATAAAATTAATATCTAAAGTAGTAAAAAAAAATGTAAATAATTGGGGAATTACTTTTTCATATTCTTGAATTGGTTCAGCTTCGACTGTTGTTTTAGACTGTTCATTTCGTATAGCACCTTCGTGCCAAGTTTTCTTTTCTTCCCATATATCTATATAATTTTTGGTTTTAGCTAGAGTTTCAGTAATATTTTTTCGAATGTCATCTAATTTAATTAATTGGCTATTATATAATTTTTTTAATAAGTCTATATTAATTTTACGAATCTGAATTGAGCATAATAAACCCATTAAATACTGACCTTTAATATGACCATTGTCTGCTGCTATTTTTATATAATCAATAGCTATATCTATATCTTTCTCTTGGTCTATTAGTCCTAAAGAATACATTATTCCTAACATATAAAAAGAATTAGCATATTTAGGGTTTTTTTTTATTGTTTCAAAAAAATGTTCTTTTGCTTGTAGAAAATCTCCGGAATTGTAATAATCTAATCCTTTTTGGTATATTTTGTCAACTAAAATAGGTTGTTTATCTTCTTCATCTTCTATATTAAATAATATGTCATCTTCATCATCAAAATCCAATAATAAATGTTCTACACTTGGCGTTATATAAGGTTTGCCAGCTGTTTGGAAATTATTATTAATTTCTTTTATAAATTTATTTATATTATTAGATTGTTTTCGATTATTTTTAGATTTTTTAACTATTTTTTTATTATTCCTTGATTTTTTGTGTAAATTATTAAATCCACCTTTATGTCTATCTACATGAGAATTAATAAATTCATATTGAATATTAAATATATTTTTATTTGGATTTTTTGTAAAGTATAAATTAAAATAACAATATTCTATCCAATCAGTATCACCGAATTTATATCTATCATCTTTTAATTGATTGTATTTAGTATCGTAATTTATTTTATTTTGAAAAATAGTCTGACTAAATTTTGTCAAATTATCTGCTTGGCTTCTAAAAATATCACCATTTAATATATTATTACAAAATGTTTGAAATATAAATGATTTAATAAATGTTTTTGTAATAGAACTTGCTTTTTTTAAATATTTTTTTGAAACACATTCTTCTACGGTTTGTGATGTTATTGGATTTGATTTAATATCTATAATTTTATCAAAAAAATCTAATATTTTTAAAAACTCTATATTATATTGTTTATCAGTATTCATATTTATTTTAAAATTTACATATATATTTTTAATAAAATGACTTTTCCATAAATCAATCCAATTTTTAGATAATCGCAATAAAGGACTTGGATTACACTGAAAATTAAATAGTATATTTAATAATTCAAAACAAGCTTTATGATGATGATCAATATGTATTTTTTTAATAAATTTTAAGATATAATTTTCTAATATTTTCCAAAAAGAATTTAATGAATAACGATATAATATTAATTGTGTAGGAAATCTTCTGGGAAGACCAATATTGACTTCTAAAAATTGAGTTTTCATTTCATATTCATAACCAGCCACCACAAATGATGAAAATCCAATATGTTCCGATGTGTAATCAGTTATAGCATCTAAGCATTCTTGACCAAATTCATTAAATGTTCCTTTAATCTCATCTTTAGCCCCAGCAATAGAATAAGCTTCATCAATAAATATAACTCTACCTAAACATTCAGTAAATTCTTTATATACTTTTGGAGCAGTTTGACCTGTATATGATCCTACAATATCGGGTTTTTTTATATCATGTCTATCTCCTACAGTTAATAATCCAGAGTTTTTTAATACTTTACCAATTATATCAGCAGTAAAACTTTTACCTACACCAGGAGTACCCATTATTACTAAATTAAAAATATCATAAGATGGAATTATTGTAATGTATGTAGGATTATTAGGGTCAATTGAATTTGGGTCGGAATTATAAGAACTAATATAACTAACAATAAGTTTAGAAATATTAGCTCTCCAATCAGGAATAGAATCCAATTTTTTACATTCTTGAATAAAATTGTATAAATTTTTTTTTAAATAATTTTTATTGATTACATTATGAATAAAATATTTTTTTGGTGTTAATTCAATGCCCTCTTTTTCTATTATATCATTAGATTTATTTCTTATTTTATCTTGAAGTTTAATTAGTTCATCATCGCAATGAATAGAATCTATTTTTAATTTATTTTTTAATTGTTCTCTTTCTAAAATTTTCATAGATTTATCCTTTACTATATTTTTATTTCTAGTAATTAATGTATCTATATCATTCATATCTTGTATTAATTTTTCAGTTAAATCGTTCATCATTTTAGTTTGACTATCAAAAAATGACATTAAATTCGCTGTTTTATTTTTAATTTCTTCTATTTGAGCATCATATATTTTTTGAATTTCTATCTGCATTTTATCAGTGCTTTCAATTGCTTCTTTCACTTTATCACAATCTCTTTCTAATTTTTGTATTTTTTCAGCTATATTTATAATTTCTTTAGCAAATTCTGTTTCATTTGCTTCTGCCTGTTGTTGAACAAACTGTAAATGTTTACGCATTAATTCCAAATTATCTGTTTCTTCTAATACAGGACTAATTTTAGATTCTGTTTGTATAAATGTAAATACATATGTACCAGATTTTTTTTCTGTAGTAGATTTATTACCATAATATATATTAATTTTGTCAGAGATATTACTTTCTTCGTGTTTAAACACAGGTGTAAATTCTTGTATTGACGTATTGGTATCATCATCAATAATAACAAACATTTTATCTAATAATGGGGTTTCATAAAACCATGATTCATTTTCATTATATTCACCTAATATAGTATATATTTCTTTAAAAGGTAATTGTATTGTTATTTCTTGATTGTTTTCTTTTGGATTTAATATAAATATTTGACCAGAAGATAAAATTTCTTCTTTAATACTGAATATTATACTAATTATACTTTTAATAAGTTCTTTATCATCAAATAAATCTATCAATTTACTTTTTATAGTTTCGTAATCATAAAAAAATATTTTTTTTCTATGATCTATAAATTTAGTTAATCCTAAGTCAGGATTTAATAAAAATTGAATTAAACTAGATTCTTTACCTTTATCTATTAAAGGTATACGTTTAGCAATTAGTAAGATAAATTCTTCAGTAGTCATACTTTTAAACAATTGATATGTTATAGAATTAGGTATCTTATCAAAAAGTAATGAATATTTTAATATATTTTGTAATTCATTAATAATTGTATCCTTTTTAGCTGTATTAGTTTTAAAATAATCTATATTATCAAAAACTTTAGACAAATTTTGTTTAATCCATTCGGATTGTATTAAAATATATTTAGAATAATTTGATGTTTTTAAGTCCTTTAATGATGTTAAATGAATATATTTTAACAAGTCATTATTTTGTAAGGCAATCATAATATTACGATATAAATTATCAATTTCTATTTGTTTTTGTTCCAAATTATTATTTAAATGGTCAAACATTTTTTCCTTTGTATTATGTACTAGTATGTTAGCAATATGTTCAGCACTTATTGTTTCTAAATGATTTATAGGAAAAATAAATTGATGAAAATTATTACTAAAAAGAAATTCAGCTTTCATTTCTAATATAGTATTAACAATAAATCGTACAATATGAGGATTTTGTTTAAAATATTCTCTTGTTAATAATACATGTTGAAACGAATGATAATTGTTATTTTCAATGTAATATTCTTTATTAAATAAGTCACTAAGATTCATTTTTAACTCGTCTTTTTTTATTTGGAATCTTGTAATTAATTTTGATCGATCAATAATTTCATCCAAAATTTCATCAATACTTAATTCATTATATCTTTTTAATGAAAATAAATCACCACCTTTTAAAAAATTATTAGATTTTTTTTTATATGGAAATAATTGTTTTAATTCATCAATATTGAAATAACCGGTATATATAATTGACGGATTTATTGATAAATTTTGAATTTTAAATATCATTTCTATTAATTTAGAAATAACTATAGGATTTGATATTTTATCATTTTGTATATATTGAAATGTGTCTATTAATATAGAAAATTGTTCACTTATATTTTCAGTATTCATACCTCCATATTGTATTGTATTAATGTTTCCTCCATTTAAATTTAAAATATCGAGTAATTCTATATCACTTTCATTAATATCTGACGTATTTTCATCCAAATCATTTATTGCTTCTTTTATTAATTGAATATTAATTTGGTATTCTTTAATTAATAATTCATACATAATTGTTTTATGTCGATTTTCATAATCTTTTTTCATTACTTCAATAGAATGGTCACCTATTCTTTTATAATACCTATTAAACATATTGTCTAATTGATCAATCTCTGTGCTATTAAGTAAACTATGATTTTTAATATTTTTAATATTAAGTAATTGTTCATTTTGAATAGAAACATCTCCTATAAAATTTTTAGTGCTATCCATACCTTTAGATTCTAACAATTTTTGTATTTTTCCTATCATATTGTTATAATAGAGTATTAAATTTTTTCCATAAAAAACAAGATTTTGAGATATACCTTTTTTAGAAAATGTTTGTTCAATAATAGTTTTATTTACTTTCCATTCTTGATTGGATTGTATATTATCTAAATCATATTTGTCATCATCACTGTCATAATATTCATAATCTTGATATTTTAGTGAAATTTTAGTTGATTCACTCATATATATATTTAAAATACTTTTAATTATATATAATTTAAAAGTATTAATAATTTTATTTACAAATCAAACAGCAAAAGTAATCCATATCATAAATTAATTTATGATGTATAAAAATTTATTTATATATTTTAAACTACTTAAATAGATCTATCGTTTACCTCATCATCACTGCTTTCAGAGGAAATCTCTTCTTTTAAAGGGTTACCAATAAACGACATAGCTCCTTTTCTTTCAGAATCTTGATGTATAACAAAAGCCCGTAAAGCTTTACCTTCTCTCCATGTCCCACTAATAATTTTGTCATCGTCAGTATATTCTCCTTCTCCATCTGGATTGCCTTGAAAGAATTCCCCATGGTATCTTGATCCGTCGCGGTTGTGTAAAAGACCATTTCCTTCTTCTTGATTATTATACCATTCTCCATTATAACTTATTCTTGGATTATCAGATTGATATATCATCATTCCATGTCCTTGTCTTTTACCATTTTCCCAATCACCTTCATAATTTGAACCATCAAAGTATTCTATTTTACCTCTACCATGATAATTACCTTCAATAAATTCTCCAGTATATTTATTACCATTTTTCCATTCCAATAAGCCCTCTCCATTAGGTCTATGATTTTCCCAATGTCCTCGATAAAAATGTCTAGGATTGTCACTTTGTTCTGACCATGTCATTTCTCCTTGACCATTAAATTTGTCATTTCTAAATTCACCTTTGTATTTGTTTCCATTAATATAAGTTAACATTCCCTGCCCATTTTTTCTACCTTTAATCCAATTACCTACATAAACTGAACCATCATTATATGTAATTTCTCCTCTTCCATCTGGCAAATTTTCACTATTTACTTCACCATCATAAGTTCCTAGAGGCAAATTTAATTTTACACCTCCTGATTGAATTATTTTTTTACTACGTCTGCGTTTATTATTATTTCTAATACTAGTTTTACGTTTCATAATTTTGTATTTATATTCATATTTAACATTTTTTTTAAATAGTATATTTAGATAGTATTATAATCATATCTAAAAAAATTTGATGGACTTTATATTATGCTGCTAATGACAAGCAGCGCACAAAAACATGGACTTCAAAGAGGCATTTTTAACAGCAGAAGAAGCTGCCAAACGCACAATGAGTGACTTTTTGTGGTCACAGCATCAAAAGAAGGATCCAGAGACCAAAGGTATTATTGGAATGAGGAGCAAAAGTATCAATTTCGAGTCGGAGATCCTACCCGTTCTGCGTCTTCTTTGTCCATCGATTCGGCCAGTGTCATGCTACACTGACATTGAGGACAAACCCCAATATGTATTGAATTGGGATGAAGGTTCTCTTGTTGTACCAGAATTTGTGATTGAAGAGTCGGACAAGCATATTGAAGATTGGATGGCAATGATTGGAATCGGTCAGGATGAAGAAGATTCAGAAGAAGAGAAAGAGGAGCCGTTTGATCCATATACAATGGTGCCATTAGAATTATTCTAAATGGCACAGTGGGAATCTATTTTTTTATGATTACAATCCAATTTTGTTCTTCCCATTCTATAGTATAATGAACACCTAATTTGTTTAGCATATTAGTAAGATTTTCTCTATTATATATATAATAATAACGATTTTCAAGTATTTGTTTAGTTCTTTTTGAACGCCAGGGAACTAAATTATCACCAAGTTCCAATGTTTTTTTTACAATAGAGTCTCCTACTTCGTAACTCCAAAAGGTTAAAAATAATATACCATATTCTTTTAAACCATTTATTAAATTCATAATAGCTTTGATACGTTTTTCTTCAGTATCAAGATGATGTATTACAGCAACCGACAATATAATATCATATTTTTTATCTAATGAGTCTAAAATATTACCTATGGCTACATCTAATTTTTTATCATTACATATTTTAACAAATTCTGGACAAATGTCTATACCTGAAACATATTTAAATCCAGCATTTTTAGCATAGACAAGATTACGTCCGTTACCGCATCCAGCTTCATATATTGATAATTCATTTTTATTAGGTATTAGACTTATAAATTTTTTAAGACAAGGCCAAACATAACCTCGTGTATTATCAAATTCGTTAATAATATTAGAATATAGCATTTTCTGCTATAATAATAGTTATATAATTCAATTTTTTTTTCGTTTATAATTAAAGGTAAAATTTTAATCTTTTGAAACATATGTATTTTTTATACTCCCATTAATGTATTTAAGTCATTATCTTTCATTACATCTAAAATTTCTTTTTGAATATTACTTGTCATTTCTTTAAATTTTTGTTGTATGTCATCTTCACTCATTTTTTTATTTTTATAATTTTTATATAAAATAGCGATTTCTTCTTGAATAGTTGGATTACCATATATTCTATAAATATCATCTTTTATTATATGATTTACTAAAGTAGATAGTATTTGATCTACGCCAAGTTCTTTTTTATTGCCCAATTGACCTTGAACCGCCAAATTTCTTACTTTAGTGCTTGAAGCTATACTAAACTGTTTATTAATTTCTATTTTAGAAATTTCAATAGGAAGTAGATATTCTTGTATTTCTGGACTGTCAAAGTTATGTCTTTGTTTTAAATCACCATATTTTTCTAAATTAGAAAATATTGTTTTCATATGTGGATTGCTCTCAACTTCTTTAAAATCTAGTTTAAATTTTTGACTATCTACATCAATATTACGTCTTTTTAGGTCATTAGAATATGGAAACCAGTCAAAAAATGGCATTTTTAAAAAGCCGGATGTTTCACCATTAGTAGGATTAACGACAATGTTATCGACGCTATTTTGAGCAATTGAAAATAAACCAGGCCCTTGACGTTCGTTTCCAACTTCACCTTCTCTATTAATCATAACTATACCAGTAGCACAAGTTAAAAATACATTATTGGGCCCCCATGTAGGTGTATCTCTTACAACATCTAGTCCAAAACAAACCCATAATTCAACATTGTCACTATCTATAATACCGCATTGATGAATAAAATCAATATCATTATCAGCTGCTTGAAATATTAGGTTAAATTGTTTGAATGGTATACTATTTTGTAATATAGTACTAGTATTAGTTAGATTAGCATCAATAAATTTTTTAACACTAATTCCGGTATTTGCGTGATTATATTTTGGTGGCATCATCGGATCATAATCTACTTTTACATTTTTTATTCCTGTTAATACTTTATTAAGTAAGACTGATCTTGTCTCAGGGGATTTATATAATGGGTCATATTCAGGTTTACTTGAATCCATTTTTAATGGATTTGAGGATGCCCAAACAAATACAGCATCATATTGTCTAGATAGTTGTTGAATAATATCTTCATGAGCTAGTGTTGGTGGATTAGCACTTAATGCGTATAATACAATTCTTTTCACAGGTATTTGATTTCTATATACTAAATCTGCTCCACCATATTGTTTTTTGAGTGATTTTTTTAGTTTCATTTTGTATTTTTTTTTAGATAACGTTTTATTCCTATTCAATTTCCTTGAAAATAATTGTTTTTTTACATTTTTTTTAAAACTTTTATTTATGGTCATTATATTTTATGAATATATAATATTTAATAATAATAACTAAATATATTAAATGGATAACTATATTACTATAATATTAAATAATTCAGACAATGATATAATAGAATCAAGGAATAATAAAAGTCATTTTATAAATATACGGGAATTTGAAATAAATGAATATTACAAAATGTGTAAAAAAAATTGTAAATATAAAATTGCGGATAAAATTTTGGATGATTGTAGTATTTGTTTAAACAGAATAGAAATAGGCAATAAAATATATGTATTAAAATGTAATCATATATTTCATGTAGAGTGTTTAAATAAATGGAATAAAAATACGTGTCCATATTGTCGTAGTCAAATTTTATAATCTTGTTAAAAAATAGTAGAGTGCTAACATTGGTTCTCCGGTTGATTGTTCTTTAAATGCTACTCCAGCAATATCGAGATGAATCCAAGGTGTATTTTTAGGAGCGAATTCAGCTAAAAACATTCCAGCCATAATAGCTCCTGCTGATATATTATCACTATGGTTACGATAATCAGCGACATTACTATTTAAATATTTTTTGAAACACCTATGTAAGGGTAGTTTCCAAATATATTCCCTTATTTCATCACCTATATTTATAAGTTTATCAGCATAGGTATTACCTAATTGATTCGACATAAGTCCTGTTCCAAGTCCTCCGAAAATACTACGAACTGAACCAGTTAGAGTAGCTATATCAATTGTTATTTTAGGATTATGTATATTTTTATTTGCCCAACATAACGCATCAGCTAGAATAACTCTACCTTCGGCGTCAGTATTAACTACTTCAGTTGTTTTTCCATCACATCCTTTTAAAATATCTCCAGGATGTATTGCTTTACTTCCGGGCATATTTTCAATGAAAGGCATTATACCAATAAAATTTCCACTTACGTTATTTAAAGCAAGTGCCTTAATTAATCCCCATACATATAATGCGCCCGTTTTATCAGATTTCATATCAGAAAAATTTCCGCGTTTTAAATTGAGGCCTCCTGAGTCAAAAATTACTCCTTTTCCAACTAGAACAACAGGATTATTTTTATTCGTAGCATATGTTAAAACAATCATTTTACAAGGTTTATTACTACCTTTATTCATACCTAAAATATAATTCATATTTAATTTGATTAAGTCTTTTTCTTCAAGTATATCTATTTTAATATTATCGGGGGTATTATCAATAATATATTGATGTATATTATATATATCCATTAAATTGGGGGGTGTATCAATAATATGTCTTACTTCATTAATCACATTTCCAATTTCACTATGTAAAGGTATATTGATATTACGAATAAGATGAGGAGTTTTATAATGATATGTTTGAACTGTTAAAAAATCTATTATAAATTGTTTTAATTTATCATTATTGACTTTATCTAAATTTAATGAAATTTTATGTTTAAGACTATATTTACCTATTACAATTAAATTTTCTAATAGGTTATCGATTGATATTTCATCTTCTGGGTCTATAAATATATTATTATGAGTATTAACTCCTTTTTTTAATGATATATTAAAATTCATATATATAGTAATATAAGATAATTATGGATAGACTGTTTCCATAAATCCAGTTGTATAGATTAAAACTTTAGATGAATATTCGCAATCATAATTGTGAGTTATTATTTTTAGGGTTCCTGATTTAGCTCCACATTGTTTACATTGAATAATATGACCAATAGTAATAATATCTTCTAAACTTTCTTTTTTAGGATATATATTTATACCTAGATTTTTGGTAAATTTATGGATTAGTTTTTTAGTATATTCTGAACTATAATTTTCAAATCCATCACCATAATAAATTTTTACATTAGATATTTTTAGTGTTTGTCCAAATTTTTTAATAATGTTTTGATATATTTCATCTATATTTGTGTTTGCGTCGATATGTGCCATAAAATTATAGGTATTATTTATTAAAAAACTTATTGCTGAACAAGTAGCTAGTCCAGATGTTTGTAGTGAACCTAATGATTTATGTTGTATTTTATAGGTTCCTTGTGAAACACTATTCATTATTATTTTATATTGTAAAAATTAATAATAAAATAAAATCAATTTTTAAAAATCATAAATCATTTTTCCATGAAGTAGAATAGGTTGGACTATTGTATACAAAATCCTTATCCACTCCTTCAGAATATCTGTTTAAATTTCTATTTGGTTTACTATAAATAACATTATCAAAAGTAAGAAAATTATATTTTTTGTTCATAAAATCTACAAATTCTGTCTTGAAAAGATTATGTGTATTATTCCAAAATTCATAATAAAAAATATTATCAATATAAAGACGCACTCTCATTCCTAGATTATTATTATCAAATAATATTGGATTTATATGATAAATTTTTTCAAAATTATAAGTTAATTTATTATAAATTAAAAATAAAATATCTTTTTCCTTTGATGTTATCGTTTTAAAAATATCTTTTATATTTTCATCAGATGAAGGCAATTGAACTTTTTGATATAAAATTTTTAATATCATTCTATACTTATTACTGTTTTTGAGTAAAAAATCATCAATTTTATTAAAACTACCGATAATGCTATTAATATACTCATTTTTATCTTCTTTAGCTTCAATTGAACTATCAATATAAAATCCAATAATTGTACTGGCAATGATAATACAAATACCAATTCCCTCCATTAGAGCAATATTGTCGTAATATTTGTGTGGAACATAATCAAAACCTTTAACTAATAAAATAAATATAATAATACTTGATATTATTATTAATACTAATATATTATAATTCATAATATATATTATATCTTTAAAATAATTAGTATAAACATCTATATATCATTTTTTTTCCATAAGGTAGAATAAGTTGGACTATTGTATATAAAATCATTATCCACTCCTTCAGAATATCTGTTTAAATTTCTATTTGGTTTTTTATAAATAACATTATCAAAAGTAAGAAAATTATATTTTTTGTTCATAAAATCTACAAATTCTGTCTTGAAAAGATTATGTGTATTATTCCAAAATTCATAATAAAAAATATTATCAATATAAAGACGCACTCTCATTCCTAGATTATTATTATCAAATAATGTTTTATCTATTAAAAACATGTTTTCCAAAGAATAAGTAATTTTATTAAAAATTATAAATAAATTATCTTTTTGTTCGGTTGTTATCTTGTCAAATAATTTATTTATATCCGTATTAGATGAAGGCAATTGAATTTTTTTAAATAAAATTTTAATAATAGAACTATTATTATCATAATTCTCAATTAAAAAATCATCAATTTTATCAAAATCTGAAAGAATATTATCAATATATTTTTTTTTTTTCGAATCTTTCTCATTAACTATACTTATATAATATGACATAAAAAAACCTGTTATAACTAGAGATATAGCGAATCCCTTGGTTAAGTCAATATTTATATAGTAGTGTTTTGGAATGTATTCTATACTGATTACTAAAATTACAAAAATAATATTACTTATTAAAAATATTAATCCTAAAATTAAAAAATACATAATATATTATATAAGATGATTAAATTATATAAACTTATTGATAAATTCAACAACATTTATTTAAAAATATTAATAACTATTGTATTATTATTTATTATATTTAAAAAAATCTATATATATTTTAAAAGAAAGCGTATTTATGTTGGATGCCTATATTCTAAAACAGGTGTTATAGGTGAATCTTCATATGAAAATTATAAAATATTACTAGAATCTTTTAAATATAGTATAAAAAAATATGATTGTAATATTGAGATTATTCCAGTATATACTTCATTAGGAACTAATCTTGAACATTTCAGCAGTTGGGTTGAAGAGTGTGTAAATAAATATAATATCAAATATTTTTTTGGTTGTTGGACTAGTTCTGAAAGAAAAAAGGTAATTCCTTTACTAAATAAATATAATGTACGTTTATTTTATCCATTAGAATATGAAGGATATGAATTATGTAAAAACATTTATTATTTCGGAGCTACACCTAATCAGTATTTACTACCTGGATTAAAATATATGTTTGATACATATCATTATTACAATGATGTTTATTTAGTTGGTTTAGATATATCTTCTTCGCGCTTATTATTACGAATTATAAATGTTTTTATTGATAATAAATTTAATAGAGAAAAATATAATACTAAGCTAAGTTATTATAAATTATATGCATTAGGTACCAGTAATTTTTCAGATTTTTTTTTAAGAATGTTTAAGAAAAATCCAAAAGGCGCAATATTAATTAATATATTAGAAGGGGAGTCTTTTTTTGATTTTTATAAACAGTTTTATACAATGTATCAAAAATATTTTATAAATACTACTGAAAATTTATTATGTCATAATACTGAATTAATTCAATATTTAGATAAAAATATTACTAATGAAAAAATACTTATTACAAATCGTTATCCATCAATATCTATTAGTAATTATTCTAAAAAATTTAACAAAAAAAATATACAATATATTCAATCAATCTACTGCTCAACTAATTTCTCGGACCTAATACTAGAAGATCCTGTTTACCGAATATTTCCAGGCGTTATTGGTGAAGAAGATGATTTTAAATTTTTGAATAAATTTAAAGAGAATAATAATAATATAACAGAATCGCAATATTCCACATTTTTATCTACACAATTTTTTGTAAAAACGATAAAACAAATATTAGATAAAGGATTAGATATATATGATACAAATATATATGATAAAAACAAAAAACAGACAATTACTTCAGTAGCTGGCTTTCATAATATATTAAGTAATAATCATATTACTTGTCATTTTATAATGAATACTTATGATAAAGATGCGAATCTAATAATAACTTATCAATCATTTAATGATATTGATCCAGACCCTTTTATGGGTATATACGATACAATATTTACAAATAATGATAATAAACTATATTATTCATCCAGATATTATATAGAATAATAGTATGATATGTTAAGATAATAATTTAATTATTACTTTAAGATATTTTATTGTATAAATAATAATTAAAATATATTATAATGTTATTAATATTAAAACAAATAATTAAGTGTGTAATAAATTTTTGTTTTGATAAAATAAATCTGTATAAATGTTTAAATTTATTAAAAAATAAACCAGTTTATCTATTCTTATTTATTTTTATTAGCATTAAGTTGCTAAGAAAATATTATAATAAACCATTTCAACTAATTCCATTTTTAAATAAAAAATTAATTCACGCTACTATTGATATTAAAGAAAAGTCAAATCTAGAAATTATTAGTTTGAATAATAAAGTGAAGGATAAAATGAGTATAGAAATAAATGAATTACCATTATATGGATTAGAAGATGATACTATAGTAAAATATATGGATACACTGAATGAGAGTGATACAAAATATAAATTGATTAGTGGTTGTATTTATGATAGTGATCAAAATAAACATAAAGGTATTATGATGAGGGCATATGAAAAATTTGCTTATTCGAATCCAATGCATGGGGATATTTATAATTCAGTTGTTTATATGGAGCGTAATTTAATATCTATGCTAGGCAATCTATTACATCATAAAAGTCCATGTGGAACTATTACAAATGGTGGAACAGAGAGTTTATTTTTAGCAATTAAATCATATCGAGATTATAAACATTATAATCATCCGAATCTGGTAGTTCCGGACACGGTTCACTGTAGTATTGATAAAATTTGTCATTATTTATGTATTAAAGTGATAAAAGTGAAAACAGATGTCGAACATCGTGTTTGTGCTAATAAATTATTAAATGCTATAAATAATAATACGATTTGTGTAATTTTATCTGCTCCTTCATATGGATTTGGTATAATGGATGATGTTTCAAGTATTGGTCCACTACTTTTAAAAAAAAAAATTCCATTACATGTTGATGCTTGTCTTGGAGGTTTTATATGGATGTTTTTAGAAAATGGGCTAATAGAAAAATGTGGATTTAATGTTGATGGAGTGACAAGTATTTCTATTTGTCTACATAAGTATGGTTATTCTCAAAAAGGTGTATCATCTATAATATATCGAGATGATCATTTTTTAAAGTTACAGTACTTTGCTACAAATGATTGGGATGGTGGATTTTATGTTTCTCCATCGATTATGGGTTCAAGGAGTGGAGGACTTGTTGCTCAAGCATGGGCTGGTATGTTATCGCGTGGTTATAATATATATAAATCTAATGCTAATTCTATATTAAATTTATCAGTTTATACATGTAATGTATTAGGAATGATAGATGGTCTGACTATTTATCCACGTGATTTACATATTATTTCTTTTTCATATGGTAAAAGTACGTATAAATTATATGATTATTTAACTGAGCGTGGATTTTTATTAAATGCTTTACAAAATCCACCAGCAATTCATATATGTATAACACTACTACATAATAAAGAACTAATTGATGAATTATGTAATGAAATTAATAACTTTATATGTAATGAAAAATCTATTATAGTTAGTGAAGGAATTGGTCCTATTTATGGTATGCGTGCGGGAATTCCTATATATGCTAATGAAATTATAAATGTATGTTTAAAAATGTATCTTTCAAGTAAATATAGTAATAGTATATAATTATTTAATAAAAATTGAATTAAAATTTAAAAAAAAGATATAATAATATAACTATAGTATTTAAGATGATTATTCCCATTCGTTGTATGACATGTGGTAATATGATTGCGAGTAAATGGAAAATGTATCAAGAAGTTTTATTATCGTCAGAGACCCATGCTAGATCTAATTTAATTACAAATGATATAGAAGATTTAAAGGAGGATACAGCTGAATATAAGGCTCTAAATGCCGTTGGTGTTAGTAGATACTGTTGTCGAAGGCATTTGTTAGCACATACTGATATTATAGATATACTCTAATTGATATATCTTAAAATATTAGGATCAGCTGTAAAATTAGGTAATTTAGTTTTGATAATTTCGTATGCTCTAGTGCGACTTATATTACAAACACTTGATAAATAATATATAATTACAATTAGACCAATCCGTCGTCCATTATCACATACTACTATTACATTTTTATTTTCTGTAAAATGGAATTGTATTAATTTTTCGGTTGCTTTTTTAGCAAAATCGTCAACTTTTTCGATATATACATAATTGATGTCTATTGGTTGACTAGTTTCAAATAGTTTATTACAATTCAGTATAGATTTTATTTTTTTTTCTTGACACCATTCTAAGTTATCAATTTGTTTAACCTGACCCAACCATAAACCTGTAATTATTTCCATTATTTATATTGTAACAAATGGATAATAATTTTAAATAAAAATTTATAAATCACTAATTCTTCTATTTGGTGGATGATCTCTACTTAATTGATAAAATGGGTTACCATAATTATTAAAATTTTTAACAAAATCATTTTCTAATTCAATTATATATTGATTGTCATCTTGGTCTAATTCAATTTCTTCTATACTATCACTTTTTTCGATATAATTATCTATTTGTTCTTCAATTTGAGAATCTTCCATAATAATAAATAGATTTTGGTTATTTCTATTACTATTATAATAATGTTCAATATTATTTTCTTTTTCGAGTCGTTCAATCTCTTCAACAACTTTTTTAAAATCACGTCTAAAATTATATTGAGACTGACAACAATTTTTAGAAATGGAACTATTACTTACTGACTTATCAAATGTCTTTATCTTGTCAATCATTTGTTGTAATAATTCTAATTTATAGTTACTTAAGATAAAAAGATTATCACCTTTATATTCTACAAAACTACTGTTACTAAATATTTTCATAGATTGAATTACTTCTGTAACTAAGGCGTGATCTACTTGACGGTTTTTAAACTGATATTCTCCATATTTTTTTCTATTTAATTCAAATTCATTTTCTAAATTATTTAGTTCAAAGAGTAATTCATTTAGACTATCTTTAGAATAAGCACTTACTATAAATTTATGTTGTTCTGTTTTATATTCAATATATGAACCATTTTTTACTTTTCCAGTAATATCTTTAATATGACATCCATTTTTACCAATAATGAAACTGACAGATTCAGGTTTTACTATTTTTTCACTATATAATTTTTTATCCATCTAATAAAGATAAATATGTTATATTCTTTAAGCTTTTACTTTGTTATATGAGAAAATATTAAATATTCAATTTTTTGTTATAAATAATCTATAAAAATATAACATCCATATAAAGATTGTATATATTATATATAATAAGATATCAGATTCAAAATGTTTGGAAATATGGACATAATAAAAAATATTATAGATGCTATTAGTTTATATAAAAATAATTTTCCAATGGAAGAACGACAAATATTAGATCCTTTAACTACAATGATAAAATTAGCTTTATTAGGGTTTAAACAGGATGGTACAAAGCTAGCTATTGATTCCAATCGTATTTATTTTCAAGAACCAACATTATTTCAGGGTTTTTGGCGTTGGGCGTATGGTAATAAACGTTATGAACTACATCATTTATTAAATCCTATACTTAAGGCTGTAAAACGTTATGATATAAATACGCCTTCTATTAAAATTATATTTCAAGGATCAGTTATTGGTTTAGATAAATTAAAGAGTAGTTATAATAATGCCAGTAATGTTGTAAATCATAGTTTAGATTTATATATGAGTATTATAAATAATGTATTAGTTCCAGATACAAGTCGTAATAATTCAGTATTTCATAGTGTCCAAGAAGATGAAGAAACAAATAGACAAATATCAATATTTCAAAATTTATGGTTAGAAGATGAAATTGTATTAGTAGCAAATATGATAAACCAAATACAAAATAGTAAAAAAGATGCTAAAACATATATTGATGCTGTAAATACGATTTTAATAATGAAGGAGGATAGGGCAAATGAATTAATTAGTGAATTAACGCGTCGTCTTTAATATAATAAAAAAATTGAAATTGTTTTAATATGTATTTAAAGATAAATTATAATTACATATTAAAATCATGGATGATATAGAAAAACTCTATCGAGCTCGTAAAACTATTTTAGAAATGATTAA
>Ga0194130_10003208_pt1 | contig 22291 bp, 28 predicted proteins | sample TA2KigsurfametaG_FD_160084 | JGI IMG/M metagenome (GOLD analysis project Ga0194130, IMG submission 160084) | Freshwater microbial communities from Lake Tanganyika, Tanzania - TA2015050 Kigoma 12 surface | ecosystem: Environmental > Aquatic > Freshwater > Lake | place: Tanzania: Lake Tanganyika... | reverse complement strand
AGGATGAATCGACAGAACCCGCTGCTGCTGCTTCCGCTGCTGCAGACGATGCAGTTCCGCGTGAGGTGATCTATATGCGGTATGATGACATCAACATGAAATACATTTACTTGTGCGCGGTTTGCAACACCATTTGGAATACGGAACACATTTAGAAAAAAATATTGTTTATAATTATAAACACATCATGCAAGAAAATCCATATGTTTGGTCTGGTTCTCGCCAAGAAAATGGTAGTTATACAAACGTAGCTGGGGATAAAAAACAAGCAAATGATTGGGCTTCAAATAACCCTTCATCCTCATCATCATATTCGTCATCACCCCCACCCCCATCCTCATTAGATCCGAATTACATGTCTTGGCGAGGGGGTAAAAAGTCAAAGAGAAGAAATCATAAGCGTTCAAAAAGACGTCGTTTCAGTTGCCGTCGCAGATAAACGATGCATTTCATTTTTTTATATTTTATAAAAAATTGAATAAAGATATGGTGATAAATATATGCATTACACACAAACACAAGGACCTCAATTATGGCAGCAGTCAATTCTTACTCTATAACTGCCTTGCAAATTTCTGACCCAGAAAATTTTCGAAACAATGTTCGCGCCAAGTTGAGCGCACGATTTGCAGCGACTGCGAAAATGACTCCTGAAGCCGCCGAAAATGCGGCGCTCAATTTAGAACGCGGAATATACAATTTCACGCTGCGAGAATCAGACACCAAAAACATCGTGAAAAAATGGGACAACGGTTATTTCGTGCAGATTTATGCGGACCGGTTGCGCACGGTGTGCATCAACATGGCCAATTCACACGTCATTGAACTCCTGACATCCAAACAAATCAAGGCACATGAGTTGGCGTTCATGTCGCATCAAGAAATGAATCCGAACAAATGGACTGCACTCATTAAGGCCAAACAACTGCGCGACAAGCACAAGTATGAAACCAAGGTCGAAGCATCCACTGACAACTTCACGTGCCCGAATTCCAAGTGCCGCTCTACGAAATGCACATACTATCAATTGCAGACGCGTTCGGCAGATGAGCCCATGACCACGTTTGTGACCTGCATTGACTGCGGAAAACGCTGGAAGTGCTGAACCGTTAAAAAAACATTAATTGTGAATTTTCATTGTATTTTTTTGCGGAATGATTTGTTTTTTTCAAATGATTTCCAAGTCGGCTAAACGCCAGTATTCTGACTTCCCCCCAGGAAGAGGTCGGCGTATGATGAAGGGCAGTGCCTTTTGCTGCAGTTCCAGCTGCGCAATCAGGTATCCGTCTATGATTTTTTTATCAACGGGAATCATGGGTTGAGCCCCCTGATTCAACTGCTTTGCACGTTGACCTAAAATGCGCGTCTTTTCATATTTGGTGAGAAACGGCATTGTCTTGTGGATGGCATCGACGATGACACCATCTGCATTTCGAACTACTCTGGTGAGTGCCGCAACTTCTGCATTGTTCAGATGCATCATTTCTTGATGACATGATTCAATGTAGTTTTCGTGCATTTCAGTTTCAAATTTGCGCAAATAATTGTTTGGACTATCATCATCTTCATCCGACCCTTCGTCGCTGTCTCCTTCGTTTTCATCGTTTGCAATGTCATCGTATGAATTTTGAAGAGTTGTTATGTCTTGCAGTGTGGCTTTCCCTTTGGGCGGTTTGGATGATGCAATCGCTCGTTTGTTTGCAATGACTGCCTTCTTTTTGGCGTCGGAATTTGCCATGGCAGACGCAGCGGTTGCTGTTTTTTTGGCAAGCATGGCTGGCGTTTCTGCCGGTGCAGCATCTTCATCCATCATCAACTCATCAAGGTCGTCATCGTCATCCACGTCGCTCATTCCAGTTGAAACTGATTCAGTGGCATCAGTGGCATCAGTGGCATCAGTGTCAGTTCCAGTCTGGCTGCTGATGTCGGATTCTTCTTCCAGTCCTTCATTGCCTGCATTTGCCCGCGTGTTGGCGCGCAACAATTCATCTCCCTCATCGTCATCATCATCTGCATTGTCCTTCATGCCACCAAATTTGTGCATCTGTTGAATTATGTTGTTGCCTGAACTTTCATTGTTGGGGTTAAACATTTCGTGCGTGATTACTATAATATACACAAATATACTTTAATATCTTTCAATTTTTATTTTTATTCTAGTGCGCTCATATCAATTAAGCATTTTCTCTCTAACTGCATGGGTGGATTTGCAGTTTGCAACCATGCCTGCATGAATGATGCACTCGCATTTGTTTCTGTTGCTGTGCTTGCAATTGTCGTTGTGGTTGTGGTTGCTTTGTTTGGTGGTGTTGCTACGCGTCGTTTCGGAGCGCGGTGTTCATACCCTTCTGGATTATTGCGCTCTTTAATCACAATTTGCCACAAGTTATCAAGCACTTTGATTGCATGTTCGAACCACAGCTTGTTTCTTAGGACCAAAACACAGCTCATCTTTTCAAGCCGCCAATTTATGGTTTTCATCCACATGTTGTCTTGATTGCGCTCCATGGCGTCATTGAACCATGCCTCGCGACCACTGCATCCGATGGGTTCATATTCATAATGCGGCTTGCCATCTTTGATGAAATAGATAATTGTGCCTGTCATGACACATGGCTCATTCGTTTCTTGACCTGCTTCAACCTCCACAAACTGCGTCTCCAAAAAGTCGCACTCGTTCAAGTCAGCAGTTTCCATCTGCAGCTGCATCTGGATCCAGTATTCCTTTTTCGGAATGCCCGTGATGTCGCGATTCACAATGTTCTTAATCTCCAGCATACGCCCGTATCGCTGTGAGTCGGGGTCCACATTGATGCCATCCGGCGAAGCACCTAAAAACGGATACTTGTCATGTTGCAAACATCCGAAATCTGCAACGCGGGTTTTATACATGTGTTCATACACCATGCGCGACACGGGCTCATATTTTTGACCCCAATGCCGGGTTGATGATGTGTTAACGTATTCCTTTTTTGGGCTTTGCTGCAGCGGCTCGCACTTTTCGTAAATCAGCTGATTCACACACGCCTGACTTTCAAATGCTTTCCACGCGTTGCTTGCTGTCAACAGGTCATGCCGAAATTTATACCATTCATCGGTGCGCTGGTCTGGCTGCGGCTTGGCACGAATGCGCGCCAGCTTCGCATCGATGATGGAGACGTTGGGCGGCTTTCGTATGAACGTGGTCCCGCATTCGCGTGCTGGGTTCGCATATTTGAAATACATGGCTTCGCAGAACCGGCACAGCGCATCTGCTTCCAAGTCCAGCCTGTGCGAAAATTCAAAGGCTTCGGTTCCCTCGAAGTATTCATGCAAAACGTCAAGCACGACTTCGTGAAAATCGGGGGCACTGAATGCCAACGGATTCTCACAAATGTAGGCATCCAAATGACGCATCATGTCCTCGATGATGAGCAACATGTCCTCATTTCCAAATTGGTCGAAGAGAGAAGAGAGATATTCTTGATGTAAATCAATGCCATTTTCCCATTCCGCATTAATTTTTCTCAATGATGTTAATGCATCGGACCATTCTCCGAATTGCACATCCATGATGTAATGAAAGCTAAACTATATTAAAGCGATACATTTATATAGTTATTTTATACATCAAATATATTCCATACGCATGACCGACACAAATAAGCACGTCGTGTGCATTGAAGGGAAACGCAATGTCGACAAGTTGCTGAATAAGCCTAAACCGCAGCGCATTCGCACCATGAAATGGACAATTGATGACGCGTTCTTTGCTTACGACAAACAGTTGGAGGTGTTGCGCCGCTTAGTTGCAGATGACCCAACTCTAGAAGAGAGAAAATTCTTTATAAAAGAAATCAAAGCTAAATTGGACGGGTATTCGAGACAAGACGTGGAAAACAGTGTCCATGATTTATCTGCATTTATCTCTCTAGATGCAACCATTGAAATGTTATTGGTGAGCAAGTTGCGATGTGCTTACTGCATTGAGTGCTGCCAGCTCATTTACAAAGACGTCATGGCACAGCGTCAATGGACGTTGGACCGCGTGGACAACGACCGGGGACACAACGGCGATAATGTTGTAATAGCCTGTTTGGCATGCAATTTGCAAAGGCGCACCATGGATGCCGAGAGATTTAAATTTGGAAAACAGCTGCGCGTTGTCAAGGGGTTTTAGCGTCGTCTGCTTTTCTTTGTTTTGCGCTTCTTTGCGCTTCGCTTAGTTGCGCTTCGCCTAGACCCCCCATGTGAACCATGTTCAACTGTTTTGACTAGTCCTTTGGAATATTCAACACTTAATTTATCAATTAACATTCGCAGTGTTTGTATTTTTTCAATTTGTTTGTCATCGCATTCATCTTCTTCTGGAAATGAACGAATTTGGTCATAAATCGATTTAACATATTTGTGCACAGTGACATTTGTGTCTAACTCTGGAAACACTCTCATAATATGGGTCTCAAGCAATGGATTGATAACTAAAAATTCTTTCATTTTCTCATTTCTTATTTCGGAATTGACACTCATGTTTTCGGCATGGTGGGTGGGCGACTTGTATCCCCAACGATTATACCATGACTCACCTGTTTCACTTGTCAAAATTCTCAGATCAGCAAGGTTGATACGTTTGTTGCATTTTTTTATGTTTGAAGCATCCATGAGAGTAATGTGTTCCACAAAAGGAATTGACTTTGCCAATTCATCTACTAGTCTCAACAACATGTTTCCACTGTTCGCCCCACATTTGGACAATGACGAAATATGCAACACAGTAAGGTCTTTGTATTTCGGATTGTGTGGCAGGGCAGGATAATGCTTTTGCTGCACAGGCACAAGCTGCAGAGGCACAAGCTGCACAGGCACAAGCTCCAGTGCCACGAATTTAAATTGCAAACAACTTTTTCTAGTTATCGCATCCATTATTTCGTATTCTTCATTACTGAAATCTTTTTTTATAATGAATCCTTTAAACACTCTTTGCACTGCATCTCGTATTGTTTGTTTTTGTTGTTCAAGTATTTGTTGTTGTTGCATTTTATATATATATATTCAAACAATAAAAAAAGCATTCAAATGGTTCGTGTGTTTTGTTGTTCCTCTTTCTGAATGAAATGCAGCACAAACACCGTAGCCAAATTCACGTTCCGTGTCACAAAGATGCTTCAACAACAATCCAGGACTATTCGCGATATCATAAAATTTTTTCTCCATTTTGTAAATGCCTTGAAACTGGGGTTTGGTTATACAAAAATTGAAAAAAAAAGTATTCAAATTTTTATTCAATATCTAACATGTCAAGTGACATTTATTTTATTCCATTCCGGTGGAAATAAATCTTTTGTGTCATTCTGCTGAATAGCCTTCCCAAACCAGACTGATGGGTAACACACTACTTTATCTGACCATGAATTAAAATATGCTCCCCACCAACTGAAAGTACTGTTTGCTATGATATTATAATGACAACAACTCATTAATAACATTTGTTGCCAATCTTGCAATTTGTTGTTTCCTCTTACAAATTTCAGATCAGCAAATTTTTTCTCAAGTAATTTAATTATTTGCAAAACTTCATCATTGTCTTGATTTTCACAAAAATACAAAACATTATCCACTTCATTGGTTTTTCTTTTTATGAAATTCAAAGAATTTATGTAATACTCCTTCGGCATCAATGGATGATGATTCTGAAGATTTTTATAGTCACCCAATCTGAAATGCAAACTAACACAAGTTTTCAATTCATCCGCATTCATATTCAACTCTTTCAACACATTGTTTTTCATTTTTTCTAATTCAATTACCTCAGATATTATTTTGTAATTTTTATCAAAATATTTGTAACTTTGAAAATATCCATGAAGCAAATAATTTTTATTTGTATAACATTCAATCTCTTTGAAAGAAAATTGTTTCTCTTTTATTATGATTAATGATTTCATGTTCGGGATAACATTTACTAAAAAAGGTTTTAGTTTTTCAAAAAAAGAATCCCAGTAAGTGTGTCTTGGTTTACAACCTGGTGGGAAACCACTAGAGTAAGCTGATCCAACGAAACAAATAGCAGTATTGTTTGTGATGGAACATGACATTGTGGTAAATATTTGAAATATTTGGTTCCCCAATCCACCCATAAGTTCACAAGTAAACATTCAGTCTACAAAATACAAAATATACAAAAATACTTTCAATAATTCTAAGTATTTTTTTACAAATTAATTAAAACCAAGATTTCAGTTCAAGTGTCTTGTCACTGATTGCGCTATGAATTGGACGATCCATCAGGGTATACATGGTGCTAGCATCTCTTTTGTATATCAAATATGCTTTGGCCTCGTTGCATATTTTAGGAACAAACATGTCCACAACTATTTTGTTGAGTTTTTCTATTTGTGATGGAATGTTTGTCATATTATTTTTTGAATTTTGTAAATAAATACTTCTCATTATCATTTTCAAATTATCTTCATCCTGAGGACAAATCAAATACTCACCATTAGATGCTGAATGTACCCCTGCCCGAAGAGCATTTTGTATTATCATAATATTGTTTCTACTAAAAAATGCATTGCTTAATGGCGTGTTCTCCCATTGTCCAGTTACTGCATCAAAAAATGTGGATTTCTCTGAACCATTTTTAATTTTATCATACAATTCAAATTGTTGTTCAACTGTTGGACCGATTATATCAACTCGCCCATTTTGTTTACTATTGGTTTTATTTGTATATGCCTGGTGATATTGCATTATTTATATATATACTTTCATTATTTTATTTATCTAAATAATTCCATTTTTTTCACATCGGGATATTTCATTTGGTTTTGTACCCGTCGGATTTGAATCGCTACAACCGGTGTAATAATCACAACAAGTTTTTGTATCAGGCGGCCATTTAACAATCTTTTTATCATCATACATTGTTTTTCCAATAAATATCAGAGATATAATCAACATTACTATTGCAATAATAATGACAACTCTTTGAAAGTTTAATTTTGATAAAATTGTATTTTGTTGATCCATATTGAAATATATAGTTGGGTTATATTATAAGTTCAATATAAAATATTAAATACAATTGATCATTTGATAATAAATGCAATATTCAAATGACACCAACTTCAATTTTATACTGAATCGTGAAAACATTGTTTTGGGAATGACGGATGCATTGAATTTTTTCAATGAAAACAAAAATGATTTGACAATACGTAGAGGAATATATATACATGGTAACCCGGGTGTTGGCAAAACTGAATTTGTAATTCGGCTCTTAACATCACTTAATTATGATATTGTGAAATATGATGCTGGAGACATACGAAATAAATCAATCATTGATTTGATAATTAAACACAATGTAAGTGAACACAGCATCCTTTCCATGTTTCAACATAAACCTAAAAGAATTGCGATAGTAATGGATGAAATTGATGGCATGAATAGCGGTGATAAAGGAGGAATCAATACACTTATTAAATTGATGCGTCCAAAAAAAACAAAAAAACAACGTCAAGAAGACATCATAATGAATCCAATCATATGCATTGGGAGTCATCGGGTTGATAAAAAAATAAAAGAGTTAATGAAAGTGTGTGTTTCATTTGAAATACCGATTCCAACTCTGAATCAAATGGAAACCATATTGAAGTGTCATCTCAATATATCAAAAGATAACATATGCAACAAACTTGCATTTTTTATTCAAGGAGACCTTCGTAAAGTTTCAATTATCTGCAACATCATGAATAAGTCATCCGAAAATGTCAAAAAATATATAATTGATGCATTTGAACCAAAAACAAATAATGAAGATAGCAAAACAATTATAAAAAACATAATTAATTCACATTATAATTTGAATGACCATTCTGCGTTAGTAAATGAAACAGACCGCACAATTGTTGGACTATTGTGGCATGAAAATATAATTGATGTTTTGTCAAAATTACCCTCTCAAAAAAAAGCTTTTTTATTTTACAAAACTGCGTTAGACAACATATGTTTTGCAGATTACATTGACAGAGTAACATTTCAAAAACAAATTTGGCAATTCAATGAAATGAGTTCTTTGATAAAAACCTTTTACAATAATAAATTGTATCACGATGAATTTGAATCCAAATGTCCGCATTTCAATCCTTCTGAAGTAAGATTTACCAAAGTTTTAACAAAATACAGTACCGAATACAACAACACGCTATTCATTCAATTCATGTGCCAAAAATTTGGAATGGATAAAAAAGATTTGTTCTCATTCTTTTCTTCTTTTTTTGTGAATCAAACTGAACAATCAATCCAATCCATGATTGAAGATTATGAAATAACAAAATTGGACATTCAAAGAATGCAACGATATTTGAACAATTCAACTATTCCAAATGAATCAATAATAGACATTGATCTAGAGGAAGATGAAATTATTCCATAAGGGCGGATCTTCAAATGCGGTGAAATTATTCAAACATGTAAACCGAGAGAAAAATGAACGGAAATTAAAAATAATATGTTTACATAAACCCATATAAACTTATTTTGCTATCTATACCAATAAATGATGGATCACACCATAAACAATAGAACCCATTCTCCTGTTACCATTATATTGAGCGTGTCGTGTAACATTTTTCATGAATACAGTAACATTCCATTTACAATTGAAAGTGAAATGATCCGAGAAATTTTGAAGATGCCTGCCCGAGAGGGCATGAATAAATTATCACAGTACATTTGCACACACGTACTACTTACCATACATGACGACTTGGAAGTGAAACGCGAGTTTCATAAAATACGAACCCTCGTTGAAAAAAGTCAGTTGTTCCATATTCACGGGCGAACTGCTAAAGATATTATTTATCCAAACAGGGAAACACATGACGGACAGGTTGTGTTTGTCTGCACCCACTGTTAAAAGTTGAGCTGGAGAGATCTCCAACTTAAAATACATGATGAGTCACCTAAAAAAGGCTTCTGAAATTTGCTCTATGTTTTACTAAGCTCACATAATGTATGGCAAATAATAATCATCGTCCATATCATCAAGTTTTGGCAAATCAATTTGGCAACAACCGCAATTGTCCTCATTTGCCCACAAAACGCAACGATTTATTTGCTGCTCTTCATATTTAAGCTTCCATCGCCCAAGAAAAATTGGTGTCTGTCTGGCACGCAACGTGTAATATAGTCTGATTAAATTTAGTCTGAACATTTTCTGATATTGTTGGGTTCTTTTTATATACATTATCAATTATCATAAAAATTGATTTGATTTCGGAAACCATCTATCTTTTTAGTCACAATCAACACAAATCAAATAACTAATGGCATCTAGTGTATTTCAAGTAAATACAAGTGGAATTTTGATCACCCCCATTGCAAAGGTGATCAAAACAAAACACTCGGGTCCCGACTCACGTCGGGACTACGATGAGCAGTGCGTGCGATTCATTCGCGGCCAACCCATGTGCTGGGATGATGACAAACACAACAATACCAAGGTTGGTGATATATTCGGGTTTTGCAAGGCAAACGATTGTGTGGAGATACACCGTGTGGAAGCCGTGCATGATCCGTCACATCGCCTGCCCTCCTGGAGCAACAATGTGGGACAACATGATCGCAACGTTCTTATGCTATCGTGCATCCTGTGCACAATCCCTTGGGACGACTGGGTCAAGTTCGGCTGGCATGCAGATGGTCTCCGAGGGACGCAACGTGTGGCCAATGAGAAGTCACGCGTCCAAATGATTCACTACATAAATTCTATATTCTTAAAAGGGACTGAGGTATAAAGGTTCAACTGGTATTATTTGTTTTGAATGTCACTATTTTCACGAAACTTTTTTTTGAATAGTTCTCTCATTTTTTCTAATTTATTATGTTGATTTATCACTGTTTGTATAAGATCTCTCACAGTCATATTTTGATTTTCATTATTCATTTGGAAGTGTATCATGGTTTCATATATATTTTTTTGGTTGTCTGGTTGTCCCTCTTGTTCCTCTTGTTCCTCATATACTTGCTGTTTTTTTTTCAACTTGTTCTCAATTTGTTTTAAAACATCTGGTTTGTTGCAAGGATTTCCTGGTTGGTATGTAGACAGTTTTACATCCATTTCAAACATATAAAAATTGTACAAATACAGATTTTCAATAAAATCCGTTACCTTTTTATTACTTGTCACTGACTTTGAATTTATTTTGTCCACATTTGAAAGAAGCATGCGTTTATCAAAAGTGTTGTGCTCATGTGAAAAGACAAGTATTACTTTCAATGGGTCAAGTTGAATCATTGGAACCGTGTAACCTTTTAAAAAGTGTTTTTCCTCGGCAACACACTCTGTTTCGTCATATTTCAAATCAAATTTTTTTAAAGCTTCTTTCCAAAATGCAAAAGTGGCTGCTGTTGCATGGTTCTCTCCATATGGTCCAAACTTTACCATCTTAAAATAAGGCGATCTATAATAAATGTACATTTCGCTACTACCCGCAAACAATATTCCTTTTTTCCTAGACTCAATCAAACTATCAACTGCATGGGAAACTCGTTCTGGGGGATAGTAATCATCATCATCCATGTATACTATAATTTCTCCACTCGCCTTTTCATGCATCAAATTGCGTTTTTTTCCCAATGTCATTTGTTCATTGAACCTAAAATAACGCACACGTGGATGTGTTGAAACCAAATCTTCTATTGAATCTGTGCCGTCATCAATTATGACCCATTCCATTCTCTCTGCCGGATAAAATTGGTGATTAAAACATTGTATCATGCTCTCCACAAATGGGCGACGATTGAATGTGGGAGTGCATATGCTAACAAATGGTTTCATTATTATTAACACATTTATAAATATTTATATTATAATAACTGATTTATATTATAATAACACGGACACGGCATTGATGTAGATCATTTCTGAACGTTCACCTTTTTTTACCGCCTTTGCCAGTTGTGGTGGATTGTTGAATCATTTTGATGATTGTCGCGCGGTCGTGGTCCGGCTGAACAGGCAAGCTCATTGTGGTTGCGAGCGCCCGAAGTTCGGTCCCTGACATTGCGTACAGCGGCATTTGCCGGGACATGGAAGCAGCAGCAGCAGCAGAAGGAGCTTTGACTGCTGGAGCTGGAGCAGATGAAGCTTTGGGTGTTGCAGCTTTGGCTTTGGGTGTTGCAGCTTTGGGTGTTGCAGCTTTGGGTGTTGCAGCTTTGGGTGTTGCAGCTTTGGGGCTTGGTGCTGGAGCAACAATAGTTTTGTAGGTTTCATCCATTTGTGCACGCGACATGTCCGATTTTTGCACATTTTTATGACGCATAACATTAATGCGCATTGTTCTGCATTGTGACACTGTGTCGAATCCATACACGGGAATGTCCTTGCGTTTCAAATGCTCAATTTGGTCCTGCGTTATTGGAAGCGCTTCTTGAACGATGAATGGGGTGAACTTAAATTTGGGAGTATAAGCTTGGTCAATTGTTTGCATTAACCTGGTTATCAACCCCATTTCATATTTTTCGCGCCGTTTTGGAATCGCACGCTTCATTTTATACGTGCCCGAATAAAAATTAAACTCCAAAGAAGTGGGAGTAATGCAATGAATTTCACCGGATGCGTGCAATCCGTATTGCAGGTCATCCATATTTATTCCTGCAGTGCGCGCAACACTTTCCAATTCATCCGTGCTGGACATGCGATAAAATATTTGATGGTGTTTTGTACCAAACTCAAACATGTTAATCGCTTTGGTTGCATACAACTTTGATGGAACCACTTGAATGTCCATGTGGGTGACCGGATCCTTACTAATAATGGATGCAATGATGTAGGTGTACATTGCACCCGGTTCAAATTGTGCGGGTGTTGGATTCACAAGGAGCGGGCTTAATTCGCTTATAATTTGCAAGTGATCGGTGTTGTATGCATCCAACTGAATGTAATAAAACTTGCCATCCTGCCCTTGCATACATTGCATGTTGACGCGGCGGTCTGGATGCATGATGGCCTTTCGCGTCATGCTCCGTTTCACAAAGTGAAGCCTTTCAACGGGAGCCTTGCGACTTCGCGTGTTGGAGGGTTCCAACCATTGCGCGTACGCAAGGTTCTTCAGTTCTGGATCCATTGGTTATGTTATATAGTATAAATATAGTATATACTATATTTTAATCAAGAGTCATTCGGCCATTATTCACTAATCATATCGTTTTCAACCAGTTCTTTTTTACTATTAATAGCATCTATAAACCTAATATTATTACAAATTCCCCAAACTCCATAATTACTGCTTTCTTGATATTTTTTAAATTTTTCATAATCTTCTATGCTTAAACAATAAAAATTTATAGTTTCTTCTTCATCCCATTGAGTCCATATTACTTGATAACCTTTTTGAATATACTTTTCATTATTTTTGAAATATTGTTCAGATAAGTCCTCACTCATTATAATATCTATAATATCTATATAAGTCTATATTTATTATAGTATCGTCTTATTGCATAATGATGGGTGGTAAATCTAAAAAAAAATTAAATAAAAGCAAAAAAATTAAAAAACTACAACACAAACGTCACTATAATAAAAGTATGAATAACAGAAAAAAAAATAACAAAATACAAAAAATATATCATATGCAAGGAGGCGCAACAACAGAACAAATTGCGGCAGCTGTGGTAATGAGACCGTTGATACAGGAAATTGGACGTTTTGATATTTTAACAGAATTAAATAGAATCATTCATCATGAAAGCAAAAACCCCCTCTATTATTCTCCAGAAGAACCAAGTTACACTTTCAATTTTAGCGAACTTGCAAGAAGGACTATCGACGAAGCATACCAAATTATTCATGACCATTTTCTTTTACATTCAAACACAAACATTATAAATCAAGTCAAACTTGCAAAAGATAAAGCAACAGCATCAGAATCATCAGAATCAACCAAATCACCCAAATCAACCAAATCACCAAAATCACCATCATCCATGTTGGATGTAATATTACAAGCAAATCGTCAACCAACTTCACCGTCAACAAGTTCACCGTCAACAACTTCACCGTCAACAACTTCACCGTCAACAAGTTCACCGTTTGCGAGGCTAACTGTGGACCAGTTGCTTAGGTTTGGACCCGGAAATCTTGGAAACGCGAAAACGCGAGAATGAATAAACTAAACAGTAAAATAAAAAACGTTTGATTTTTATGGGGTAACATTCATATTTGACTTGTCAATGTGAACCTCTTTGATGAATCCTTTCAATATCTTTTTATGTGCAACATCATCATTTTCAATGTTTTTATAAAGTTCCTTGCACATGGTCAAATATTCATTATTCATTTTTTCATTATTTTCCCAACCGGGATGCTCTTCCATCCATTTTTGAATTACGCGTGTTTGATAACACGAAGTTAAATATATGAACTTTTTTATGTTTGAACAATCATCATCCTTCTCCCATTGATCATTTTTTATATACATTGTTTCTCTCTTCACATCTGTGCAGTGAATCGGTCTTTTATGCACATCCATCCCCTTCAAATTATTCACAATGATTGAGCTTACTCCTTCTATAATGCCATTCGTTTTTGTAAATTCCAAATCTGCAACCGTTATGTTGAGAGATTTTACAAAATCACTCAATTTTATTGCGTCTTTACATTCCTCATTCAGAAAAACATTCAAATTGAATTGATTATTGTTTGTTGTGTTTACTACATTGTTATTTCCAATTTTGGGTGTCATTTCTCTCACTGTTTTCATCAATTCTTTATTTTGATTCAACAATTCCTCCATCAATGTTTTTTGTTGTTTTTCATTTTCTTCATTTTGTACCTTGCAACTATTGATTATGTATGGAATCAATTCTTTCACACTTATTTTTTCTTCATTCAAATATGTTTCTTTTGTTACCACATTCATTTTGTTCGGGTTATCCAAACATTGCTTCTCATGATACCACTTACTGTTTCTGGCTGAATATTCCTTGTTACAATGTTTACAAAAAAATGTGCGACTTTTTGTCGCTTTTTCTGTATGTGCGTTCAAAATCGTTCTAGAACAATGTTTACTAGTGGCTAAATGTTTTAAGTAGTCATTTTTTTTACACGTAACATAGTCACAATATTTGCATTCGTGCGACTTTTGGAGATTTTTAGCGACTTTTTTTGTTTTTTCGTTATCGTCACAATATTTTGAATCGTTCATTTTATTCAACAGATATATGATATCATAATATGTTTTTTTTGCATATTCTCTTTATATGTTTTGCGTTCTAAATCGTTCTAGAACGCAAAAGTCGCATTCTGTCATTAATCCTTCCAATTCCTTTTTTTTTACATTTTTTTCATTTTTTTGTTATGCTCTCAACCTTTTTCGGATAAAATAAATTTCACACCAATTACCATAACAATATATGTTTTTGTTCTCAAAATGATTTTTTTGAAAAAACACGTACTTTTTGAATGTTCAAAAGTCGAAAAAATTTTGAGAAATGGACAAAAAAAATGTCCCAAATTCGATATGCTGGAACCTTTTTGGGAAAAAACTCAAATGTTTGAAAAATCAAATTGTTACAAAAAAAATATGTACTTTATGTAAATAATGTGGCCATTTACTGCATTCATGCTTCCCAAGGGTATGGTCTCATCTGCACAGTTGAAAGTGGGTGAAACTTACAAACAACTTAGTCACCGACATTCCACTGGGTTTGACAAATGCAAAACATTGACTCGTAAAGAACATTTAGGAAATGGTAAATACTACAAATTAACATTTCACAATGGGAAAAAACGGCGCGGTCAGTTTATTAATTTCACAGATAAGCCGTTATTTAAAAAATGTCTCACCCGTCGTCGTAAATAATAAATCATTTTTTGTGTATTCAAAATATATGTATCAAAAACACAACACATCCAGTACATGAACTTTGAATACAAAGATATTGTCAATAAAATGACAGAAATGATGAATTACATAAGTGCATCTTCATATGATTCTCAAATGAATTTGCAAGACAAAGAATACTTGCATAATTTGTCTACAGTTTATCAAAAATGTTGTGAAACACTTGTTGTTACAGATGATGATTGTCGTACATTTTATTTCAATTTGAAACATTTAGAACATGTCATTTCAACCGATGAAGATGTAGAGTATACCTTGATTTATAATGAATTAGTTAAAATGTTCAAATATGTGAATTTAAAAATGCGATTGAATCAATAAAATATGCAAAAGCAATATATTTAGAAGTTAATATTATTGAATTGTATAAAGAATTAGCATTAATTAATGCATTTTTATCAGAATATAATTTTTTCGGTCGGTATAACAAGTATGACAAACTATTGGTAAAGAAATGCTTTATAAATCATTATTTATAAATAATATAGAACATTAAAAATTATAATCAAAATTTTGATTTATTAATTCATGTATTAAATCATCATCTTTTTTTAATGCAAAACAATTTGACCAAAATTTTATATCATCATAAATTTGGTTCCAATATTCATCATTTACTTTAAATAATTTTTTTGTTCCAATTCTATATGTATCAAATCCATTTTTGGATAAAAAATCTACAATATCTTTCATTGGATTTTTAATACCTGGACCTCTAATATCATCTAAACAATCACTACACTCAAAAATAATATATTTTGTTTTTGATAAATATTTTTCAAATCCTTTAATTACGTTACTATCATTACCTTCAGTATCTATTTTTATAAATTTAATTATAATATTTTCGTTATTAAATTCATTATCTAACACATCATCTAATTTTTTTACTTCACATCACATATTTTTACACCTCCACCTCTTAGTCCAGCTATTTGATTCCCTGTATTATTACTATTACTATCTTTCCAATTATAAAAAGAAGTTGTGGTATTTTCATTTGAAACACAACATTTAAATAATTTTAAATTTTTATCTTCATTTATTTTTTCTTCTAATTGCGAAATATTTACTGGGTTAGGTTCAAAACATAATATTTTTTTATTTTCTTCTTTACAAATTTCATTTATATTATGTATATAACTACCAACACAAGCACCAACATCAATACCAACTATTGTTGCATTATTATTATTAATATTTTTTATATATTTTTTTAATCCAACTAATAATTTTTCATGACCATCTTCAGCCATAAATTCATTTTTATTATTAACATAATAATCTGCTAATTCTAAATGGTTCATATAGGAATAAAAGATTTAAAATTTTAAGATATTACGAATTGCAGGTTTTTTAATATAATAAATTCGTTCATTTGTAAATTATTTTATCGTTGTATGTTATAATATGGATTTTATTTCTTCACCTGATGCGAAAATATCGCTAAACATCAATGCATTCAATGGCAACACAACAAATTTCAGTCGTTGCCCAGCACCTAAATCTTTGCCGATTGTACAACCAAACAAACCATACACTTCGTATGGAACATCTCGTCCAACAGTTGTTCCCATGTAAAAACCTTATTAAGTATTAAGTAAATTGTTACGCCAAATATGGAGGACAATATTTAACCGGCATGGCGCAGAGGCAGCGCGCGGGGCTCATAACTCCGAGGTCACTCGATCAAAACGGGTTGTCGGTATCAACTTTGTCTAGTAGATATGTTGCGCAACTACTTTCTACTTTTACAACAACTCACTAGTGTTCCAAATCCAAGTGTTGCTCCCATGATTACTAAAATAAGAGGCATTTTGTTTATATATTATCATTATTTTTTTGTATGATGTAAAAAAAATTTGTAAAATGAACAATACGATGATTGTTCATTTTCTATAAACCAGTATGGTGAAAAAAAAATTGAATTGCTTTTTGTGATGGAACATAATGCATCTTGTTGAAAACATGGATCATGAATATGAATTGGATCCAGATCAAATTGCCAAGAAAGAGGCGCATGCGCGCGCCATGCTTCAAAAAATGAATTCAAATAAGGAAGACATGCGTTTGTGGAGGTGGGCCCTTCGCGGAATCGTCATTCAATGAATCCGGGGGCAGAAGTGCAATTCTTTTTTTCATGTTTTTTACAAAATGTTGAATTTGGAATTGCAGAATAACTGCAACATGTTCCTTTATTTTTACCAGACATATTTATTGCTACACATTTTTGTATTGGATTCAGTATTGAATTATAACATTTAAAACAATACATTTTTTCAGCATGTTCATAAAAAGCGTTGGTGTTACATTTTTTTGAATGACACTTAAGACCATTCATACAAAGTGATTTGGGAGCGTTTACACCATTTGATGAAAAAATCACATTATGTTTATCTTTTCCAATGTATGGCAATAACTTGGGTGTAATTGAACGACAATATGGACACTTTATTTGTCCTAATTCAACTTTTTCAAAATAATTGTGTTGAAGTCCTATCCTACCCTTTTGATGCAATAGTTCTATGAATATTGAATCATAGTTGAATTTATGACCACAGTCAAGTGTCACATGATTCATTTTCAATGGGTCATGTGTTATCAAACATTCTGGAGTTTCAGAATCATTACTTTCACACTCATGGTTGTTGATTTTTTTTAATTCTTCAAAAAAAAAAGCGTTGTTCATTGTATTTAATATAAGTAAAATTAAAATGTCTTTATACTTATATTTTGAAAATATGGCAAGTAAGTCTGTATGGGGGCCAATTGTATGGACATTTTTTCACACCATTGCAGAAAAAGTAAGAGATGAACAATTTCACAAAATGCTACCATCTATGTTGATTTACATAAAACGGATATGTGCTAATTTGCCCTGCCCTGATTGTTCAAAACATGCAACTCAATATATTTCTAAAATAAATGAAAATCAGTTTGTGACAAAAGAAAGTTTCAAAATTTTTTTGATGAATTTTCACAACAGTGTAAATTTTAGAACAGGAAAACCATTGTTTACGGTGGAACAATTGAATGAAAGATACCCTCGTGCAATCACAATGGTTGTTGTTTCTAATTTCATTAAAGTTTATTCACATCGTAATACTAACATTAAGTTATTGATCAACAGTTTTCATAAAGACATACTTGTAAAAGATTTAATCAAGTGGTTTCGTGAAAATGCTAATAATTTTAATAAATGAAACCATAAAATACAGTTTTAAATTAAAATTAAAATTGAATTGTAATTTAAAATTTATATTATAACTCAAATTGAAAATCGTAACTACAATATCATCCATGAAGTTCATCATGAAATTCTTTAAATCAAAAATTCAAACACCCACTAAGTTGGGAAGATGGAATTTGCATTATGATCCGGTAGTTGTCAATTCTAAGGTGGACCAAGCTAATGAAGACCACTGCGGTTGCTGCAATACTAGATTCATTCAAGAAAATAGATTATCAATAATACCAATTCTACCCAAGTGTCTTATTATTATCAAAAAAAAATTATGATTTTACATGTGGCGTGATTTATATTTTTTGGTTTTGTTCTTCATATTTTTTTTTTTTGATCTATGGTGATGGTATCCACCAACCTTTTGTCTTCGGGATAAGACACTTTTCAACTCGGGTATTACCAGGTTCTTATAATTTATCTTATTTATATTTCCGACCAGGTCGTGTGTACTCTGGTTACCCGTCATTGAGTATGTTACAGGTGAAGCCTTTGGTCTATCTGGATCCTCCACTAGTTTAGCTGATACTATAATGTTTTTGGACGTTTCTTCCAACAACGATATGAGATCATTTGCCAGTTGGGGGGAAAGACTTCTAAAAACTAAACTATTATTGAATCCAGACAACCCAATTACTGTGGACAACTCTTTCACTCCTTTGGATAAGACATCAAAAATCATAGTCAGTTGTGGTTGTCTCAAACTATGTTGTAATGATGGAGATTTATATTTCTCAAACAAAGGGGTGACTAATTTTCTAAATATATGTTTTGTGTAGTTTGAATACAAAGTGCGATGATATATCTCCTCCTCATCAATGTGTGATAAATATACCGCTATTACAGCAAGTATGCATACTTCCGAAACCAAATTGTATTCTGCAAAATTTATAGTTTGAAGAGTTATATTATGAAATAACATGAATTTTGCTAATTTCATTGCAGTTGGTTTTATTATCGCATTTGGTAATGAAGCTAATCTGTTTCTGTATGCAACATCATAATCAAAACCATGATGTCTCAGTGGGGTCAATGTTGATATACTACTTGCTATATGTTGCAGTTCGCTTGTGGATAAATCCAACGAAGCTCTACTTAAATCCTCAATATTCATTCCAGGTTTACGTAAACTATCTAACACGAAGTCAGCTTTCATCAAAGTATCCGTAATAACACTGTATTTTTCATCAAATTCATGGTTGAATGAAAATGGGTTGTCCGAAAATTGTTGATTATTGAAACGCGAAATAACAAATTTTGCAGATGGTACCTTTGAAACTTGGCTTATCAGTTTTTTTATTTTTGCATGACCTTCACTAGTAACTTTAGGATAGACTGAGGATGCGTTATCCTTAATACCCCAAAAACTTCCGTCCAATAGATCCGCATACTCTTGAATGGATTTTAGTTCTCTAAGTACTTCATCTACACTTGGTTTCTTTAATTGCTTGTTTCTTTTGACAAGACTTGAAATTATTTTTATAAGTTTGTTTACCTTTTCTGTATCTTCTTGATACCCCAAACTAAGCGCTAGTGTCATTAATTTATATATTGAAAGAATATAATAATATAAACCTAAATACAAATTCAATATAAGACTATAAATATGAGTGATATGAGTGAACAATTAGAAACTAAAGATCAACTTATCAAATATGTGAAAATGTGGATTGAAATTGATGCAGACATGCGTACGCATCAAAATGAAATAAAAAAACTGAAGGATAAAAAAAAATCTGTAACAGATACCTTGGTTGGAGTCATGAAAACAAACAATATTGACGCATTTGATACAAACAATGGTAAATTAGTTTATTCAAAAACAAAGTTGAAATGTCCAATTAACAAAACAATATTGCATTCGGCATTGATGCAACATTGCAAAGATGAAGAAACTGCCCAAACCTTGTGTAGTGTCATCTTCAACTCTCGCCAAGAAAAAATTAAGGAAAGCATTCGCCTTAAACCTCAAAAATAAATAAGTTTTATATGTAAGATAATGGTTGATAAAACAATTTATGTTGATTGTGCATATAACTCCAATGAAAGGATGAGTCATGTAACAGATATTGATTATGAATTCATGGAAAAGTTGAAAAAAAATGTAGATGATATTGATATCCCAGTTGAAACTCGTGTTGAAATTTGTATATATAAAATTAATCAAATGGATGAAAGTTTACCTTTTTTAGAATTTTTATTATACTTACAGGGAAATGAAAATGAGTTGAACGGAAAAAAATTAATTTTACCATTCTTCTTGTCAAAACACAGCAAATCTGGATTAGTGAACCAAGCAAGCGTGTTTTTGAATGCACTATTTGAACGAACTTCAAATGTAAAATATAACGGATATTTTTATGATAAATCAAAAAAAAGATGTATATTGTTTTTCAACAAATATTATGAAAAATCCCAACTGGTATTTTCAAAATCAAGTGAACGATGGTATTGGGTATTAACCAGTGAAATATTCAATGAGGAAAAAACATTGAACTTGAATATATCAGAAGAAGTTGTTTCATTTTTTCATGATAATCCGGAAATTTCCATGTTAAAACACCAAGGGAAAATATTAGAGTCACCGTCTGCGTTGTACGTTGGAAAACATTTGAATTATGTTTCATACATGGCTTCATTTGGATTGAAAAAAGCATCAACCCGTGCACACTTCGGTCCATACTACTACTTTGTTGATTTTATTGGAGCTATGAGACATGCGTGTTACTCAATGGGATTTGATAAACATATATTGAATAATGGAACCGTTTTAACTCAAAATGAATATGGAAAACATACAAAAGGAGGAATAATGCGACTTGCCGTATTTTTGGGAAGGTACCGGATTTTTTTAATGAACGGAGAAAAAGATCATTCAGATTTAAGCATGTATTGGGCAAATCAAGATCCATTTATTAAAAATAAACTAGCATTGAGAGACATCAATGGAAATTGGTCAAAAAAATTTCAATCAGTATATGTGGGTGAATATGATATAAATATTGATGAAAAAATAAAAAAACGTTTGCCCAATTGGACCATAAAAAATTATGATTATCAAATACCTCTCTCCATTTACAAAATAAATTTAAAAACCGTTCCAGACCAGTACAATCCATTGTTTAAACAATATGAATTAGAATAAAATATTGTAAATAAAGAGATGTGTTTCAAACCGGCCGGGTGTAATGATTGAAAAAGTGTAACAAACAGGAGAGTCGTTGCGCGGTCTCATGTTGAAGAATGGGTAAGAATGTTACAATTTCGTGGTGAATAATAAATGATAAATTGTTTAACCAAATGTTTAACCAAAAATACGAACAAATTAAAAAAATTGATTTAAATTCTTTTCATGTATGAACTTATCAGCAACTCCGATAATGTCTTGGGCAAGTATCGTAAAAAAGAACCCTGCATCCGCAACCAATTCCGGCAAACCAGTATCGTCAACACCAGTCCCAATCCCGTCAGCACCAGCAGTTTCTTCAGCGCATTTAAAATGCGACAACCCACTTGATTATGACTGGTTGAAAACCTCATGGAAAATCGACAATGACGCATATGACCGTGGTCAGCGCGAACTAGAAATTGAAATTCAAGAAGGATCCAGACCCAACCTCATTTGTTTACGTCGTCCTGATGCCGCCACTTCGCTACCTATGACATTTGTCAAAAGTGAAGACTTTTATACATGGTACTTCAACGAAAGGGGGCAGAATCGCGCGTATTCAGACGAGTTGTTCGCTCAACGGATGCGTGAATGGCGCACAAAAATGAACTGGCATCTTCCACCTGAGAAAAAGAGCGTCACTGACCAGGAACGTCGTCAAGGATTCTATACCGCCACAGTTCGAGACTCGGATTCGGATAAACTCATCACGGTTGTAAAATATGTTACACCATACAGTTCAACCCGAGACACCGAAAATGAAGAATTGGTTGAAATGATGTGGTGTCTAATTCATTCTCGTGCCGATGAATTGGTTGCTTGCAAAACCGTGGCCGAGTTCACCGACCTCTTCAGTAGAACGTACCATCTTTCATTTCCAAGCTGGAAAATATTCAATCGCAAATCTTTGATGTCAAAAACACTGCTGTGGATGCTATCTCAAAAAGCTAACATATTTCCAGGTCGCAGTCGCCCAGGAACTGCAGTTTG
>Ga0194130_10003203_pt1 | contig 22316 bp, 15 predicted proteins | sample TA2KigsurfametaG_FD_160084 | JGI IMG/M metagenome (GOLD analysis project Ga0194130, IMG submission 160084) | Freshwater microbial communities from Lake Tanganyika, Tanzania - TA2015050 Kigoma 12 surface | ecosystem: Environmental > Aquatic > Freshwater > Lake | place: Tanzania: Lake Tanganyika... | reverse complement strand
CGCCATCGGTCCAAAATCTCTTTCTGAGCAAAACCCACGTCAGTTCCAAGCCGACATGATCGATGAGCAAATTGATACGACGTCCCGAGTCGTACTGGGACTTTCGGTCGGATGCGCTCGATGCCATGATCATAAATTCGATCCGATCCCTCAGTCCGATTATTACGCCCTCGCGGGAATCTTCTATAGCACGGAGACCCTCTACGGTGGAACCAGAAGTATTCGCAACCGCCATCCCTCGGATTGGATTCGATTGCCCGTCCAAGACTCCCAACCGATCGAGCGACCTATCCCACCTGATGAATTAGCGGCCTTGAAGAAAGAACTTCAGGAGAAACAATCGGAGTTGGCGGAAGCACGCCGCGCGCAGCGCACAGGCACACCTGCTCCCAATAACAGCACTGGAACGCGACCCGTCAATCCACAGGTCCAAGTGGGAGTGCTGGACCAGGTGGTTTCCCAACTGAACTCGCGCATAAATAGCGTCGATGAAAAGGGCACGCCGATATCGTTCTGCATGGGAGTCCAGGACACCGACCAACCAAGAAACGCTAGGGTGCTCATCCGAGGCGAAATCGATCAACCCGCCCAAGAAATCCCACGCGGCTTTGTCCAAGTCCTCGGGGGTGCCCAATCGGTTCTATCGACGCGTTCTTCAGGGCGAAAGGAACTCGCGCAATGGATGGTTTCCAAAGACAATCCGTTGGCGGCTCGTGTGATGGTCAATCGTATTTGGAAGCATTTGATCGGTAAACCTCTCGTTCGAGACCCAGACAACTTCGGCGCATCTGGAACTCCGCCAACCCATCCCGAGCTTTTGGACTTCATGGCGATCGAGTTCATGGACCACGGTTGGTCGGTCAAGCATATGATTCGCGGTATTGCGAACTCGCGAGTATATCGGCTCTCCTCGTCGTATGACCCAAAACGTTTTGAACTGGACCCAGAAAACCACTGGATCGCACGCGCGAATACAAAGCGTTTGGATGCCGAGGCGATCCGAGACGCAATGCTGGCGGTGAGTGGTCAGATGGATCTAAAACCACCCAAGGCATCGCTCATCGCCACCTTTGGTTCGACCCCGATGGGCCCGAATGGACCTCAAAACCTCCCGCTGCTCATGGCCACCATGAGCAACTCCAATACCCCTAACGCCCCACCGAGAGCCAACGCGGTTCGCAACATCATGGGTCAAGGTGGTTTTAGGAATCCAAACGCCAATGTCTTTGAGACCCCCAATTACCATCGGTCTGTTTATCTACCGGTCGCGCGCAACAACCTCCCTAGAGCCCTCGATGCATTCGACTTTGCCGAACCAAGCTTACTGGTGGGTGAACGCGAGGTTTCAAACACTGCCGAACAAGCTCTTTACATGCTTAACAATCCGTTTGTCGTCGAGCTCAGCGATGCGCTTGCCCGAAAGGTAATAAAGCAGTCCAAGGAACCAAGGCAACAAATGGTCCACGCATTCCAACTCGCCTATGGCCGACCGCCAACCAACGACGAAATGAAAGCAGCGAACCAGTTCTACCGTCAATCCAATGAAACACGCATCTCAGGTAAAAAGGACGAGGATGCTTTCCGTTGGCTGAGTCAATTCTGCCAAGCTTTATTCGGATCGGCCGAGTTCCGCATTGTGAACTGATCTGCGATATTCTGCCTACCGACTCCTTTCGCAATGAACTCCAATTCATTTCAGGAATAGCTCATCATGATGCCAACCATTAACCGCCGACAGATCCTTCAATGTGCCTCGGCAGGGTTCGGATATTTAGCGTTCGCCGGCTTGAGCACCCTCGCTTCGCGGCGAATCAATGCCAATGATGCGTTTGCAACGGACTCGGACCAAACGAGTACGAGCAGCAATCCCCTCGCCCCGAAACAACCTCATTTCAGGGCATCGGCAAAGCGGGTTTTGTTCTTGTGCATGCAGGGAGGCCCCTCTCACATCGACACGTTTGATTACAAGCCACAATTGGCGAATGATGAGGGGAAAAAAGGCCGGAACAACGCTGCCAAGCTGATGCCATCCCCGTGGAAATTTTCGCAACGAGGGAAGAGCGGGTTGTGGATCTCGGAGCTTTTCCCTGAGCTTGGCAAGCACGCCGATGAGATGTGCTTGATCCGATCCATGCATTGCGATCAGCCGATCCATCCTCGCGCGATGACCCAAATGCACACAGGGAATGCTCAGTTCGTTCGACCTTCGCTCGGCGCGTGGACACTCTATGGGTTGGGGACCGAAAACGAAAGCTTGCCAGGCTTCATCGCGCTCAATCCACAAATAGCCTCCTCCCAAAATTACGGCAGCGCTTTTCTGCCTGCGATTTACCAAGGAACCAAGGTAGGGAGGCCACAAGTCCGCCGCGGAGGCATGGCGCGAGGAGAATCCCCGATGAATGCGATACCCGACCTCGCTAACACCCGTCAATCTCGACAATCCCAACGCGCTCAAATCGACTTCATCCAAAGCCTGAACCAACAGAAGCTCGCGAGGGATGTTGTTGACCCTAATGTCGAAGGCATCATCGAGTCGTATGAACTCGCTTTTCGCATGCAGGACTCCTTACCACAACTGATGGAGCTATCCGGTGAATCCGAGAAGACATTAGCTCTATATGGTGTTGGAAAAAATCCGACAGATGGTTTTGGACGACAGTGCTTGATGGCACGACGCTTCCTCGAAGCCGGTGTGCGTTTCGTAGAACTAAGTCACGGGAATTGGGACCATCACCAACGGCTTCGGACGTCCCTTCCAGAGAACTGCGAAGAAATCGATCAACCCATCGCTGGTTTGCTCAGCGATCTTAAACAACGCGGAATGCTGGACGACACGTTGGTGATCTGGGGTGGTGAGTTCGGGCGAACACCAGATGCACAAAATGGTGATGGCCGAGACCACAACCACAAAGGCTACACAACATGGATGGCAGGTGGGGGAGTTCGCGGAGGCTTTTCGTACGGGGCCACCGATGAACATGGTCGAGAAGCTGTCGAAGACAAGTGCCACATCCACGATTGGCATGCAACCATCTTGAATCTGTTAGGCTTAAACCATGAAGAACTTACTTATCAGTACGCAGGTCGCAATTTCCGACTGACAGATGTTTACGGTTCCGTCATCGACTCGATCAAGAGCTAGCCGAGTCATATCAATCTCCATTGCATTTCATCTTTTTTTCACACAACGATAACAATCACGCGGCCATACGCTGCGATCTGTTTAGATCCCGTGAAGATCAAATGAATTTGCATTTCTAACTATATACCGTCGAAGCAACCTCGATATTCTGCCGCCGTCGAGTCCGCGATCGACTGAGCATCGCGAAGACATTTAATCGAGAACAGCGGAGTTTTTTATGTTGCGTCGGTTTGGATGGAAGCGACCACAACGGTCGGCCTTCACCTTGGTGGAGTTGTTGGTGGTGATTGCCATCATCGGTATTTTGGTCGGCCTGCTGCTCCCGGCAGTTCAAGCCGCTCGCGAAGCAGCTCGCCGTATGAGCTGCTCCAATAACATTCGGCAAGTCGGTCTCGGCGTGCTGAACCACGAGTCCGCTTACAAGAGGTTGCCCCACAGCGGCCAGTGCGGATCCACTGGTAGCACGACCACTGTTTACATGATCCAGTCGGTAGCAGTACAAATTCTGCCCTACATCGAACTGAACAATTTGTACAACATGTTCGATCACAACACCGTCTCGTCGACCCACTACGGCGCTACCCTTCAATCTTCCGGTGCGTATCTCACCCCTAGCGGATGCTTGCTGCATCGCAATGCAAAGGGCAAGAGCTACGACGATCCGACCCATCCATCGGGTCAGATCGCTGCCCAGACTTCCATCCCAACCTTCGTTTGTCCTTCCACTCCGCTCGATCAAGGGACACGCGACCCCATCGATCGGCTCGGTGGAATCGATTACATGTTCATCGATTTGTCGGACGTTGACACTCGTGCTGGGTCGGCTACCTACGGTGCACGCACCCCCGCAGCAGACCCCCAGTACGCGGAAATGAAGGTGTCCGGCATGCTTGACTGCGAAAGCAGCAAGATGGCTGCAACAACCGACGGAACCGCTTACACCATGATGTCGATTGAAGATGCAGGACGAGCACACCCAAACGTGGCTAAGTTCGGTGCTCTTTCAACACGCAAAACACCTGTGAGCAGCCCAGCGTTCAACGTTGCTTGGTCAGGCGGAACCACTCTCGGCCGTCACATGTACGCATGGGCGGATCCAGATGCAGGCACCAACGGCTACTCGGGACCAAGCAATGCTATCTCCCCAGGAACACGAACAGCCAAGATCAACAACTACAGCCAAGTACTCGGCGGACCTGCCGAATGCCTGTGGTCGGTGAACAATTGCGGTCCGAACGACGAGCCATTCGCATGGCACGGTTCTGGGTCCAATGCTGTTTTCGGAGATAACTCGGTACGATTCTTGTCTGCCAATACAGATGGAATCATCGTCAAGTGGATGATCGGTCGAAACGACGCGCAAACGTACGCAGTGGAAGAGTAAGGTTTCAAGGATGTTTAGAATTTGTTTACTGTTGATCTCAGTGGCTTTCGCAGGATGTGGTTATCGGGCACCGCAAATGGACACCCCAGTGGCGGTATCTGGAAAGGTCACCTTGTCGGGTAGTCCATTGGCCGGCGTTACTCTGATGCTTCAGCCATTGCAAACCGGTCATCCAGGTGTTTTTCCGACCGGAGATGATGGCAGTTTTTCCGGGAACCTGGTTCCTGGGAAATACGCTTATTACGTGACTAAGGGGGAGTCAGCGCCACTTCCCGCAAACATCGACACGAAACTCCTTGAAGCGAACATGGAAAGAACGGTCACCGTTCAACCAGGCCAAACCCAGCTGGATATTTCGCTGTAAGTGGTACACCTCAAATTTCAAATCCCTAAACGGGAAGTGGTTGAATGATCACTTCCCGTTTTTCATTTCCAGACGGGTCCATTCGCGTCGCAAGTCCTCTGACGAACCTTATTGGAAACATTAATCCTCATATTCGGTAAATCCATTCCATCCTGCATCCTGCACACAGAACGGTTGCATTCTCCCCATCAACGAGTTGCTTGGGGTGAAATTCGAAAGCTAGTTTTCAAATGTGCCCCTAATCTTGCTCCGGAGATCGCTTATCGGATCCACTTGTAACAATTGTTCGCACCATGATGTTCCACCCATTGTTTCGCAAAGTGTTGTACTCGACCGCCTCCATGGTTTCCGCTGTGCTTTTGGCAAACGTTGCCTTGGCTATTTGGGACAAACAGTGCGAAATTCACGACCAACGGAATCTTGATCGGCTCAATGAGCTAGTCACCCAGTACCGCTTGCAGACCGGTAAATGCCCGGATATCAACATGATCGAACTCTTCCGTAGCGGAATGTCGGACAAACGCCTCCACAAAACCCCCTATGGCGGGTACTACCAAATCGATGTTTCTCAGATGATGGTCTATAACCCACAAAAACCTCGACCTCGTGAGGGACTCGCGATCGGTCGCCGGTAGCTTGGAGGGTCGCTCGGGATCGGTTACCCTGACGGTTTGGAAAATGAAGTCCAAACCTCCCCGTATCTCTAGAGCCTACCTCTCCGCATGCCAAAAAAAGCTCGCTCTTCCGCGCAACAACCTTCGTTGCCTCTCTTCGAACAAAGTCTGGATGAAAAGGGGAGCAACGAACCCGCGCAATCACCCATGGATCGTCCTGGGAATATCGTTCTCAACGAGGAATCGCACGAACGACAGCGCAACACCAACGTCGCGACAAGCGATCCTGGGGACACGGTTGGGCCCCAAGAAACCGTTTCACCACCCGCCGATCCGATGGCATTTGGAGCAGTTGCCGCTTCGCGAGCCGAACATCCCAGCCCGAGCGATTTAGTGATCCTGGTCGACTCGCATTCGCTCATTTACCAGGTTTTCCACGCACTACCCCCCATGACCAGCCCGCATGGGCTCGAGGTCGGCGCCGTCCATGGCTTCCTTCGCGACATCGCTAATCTAATTCAGCAGTGGAACCCCAATTTCCTGGTCTGTGCGTTCGACGAATCGGAAATCACATTTCGCAACGCAATGTACGACCAATACAAAGCTCACCGCGATGAAATGCCCGAAGCGCTACGGGCCCAGATCGGTTTGATCCATGACAGCTTGGACATACTTGGCATCCCCAAGATTTCCGTCTCAGGTTTTGAAGCCGACGATATCTTGGCAACGTTGGCCGGCCAAGCGGAATCGTATGGTGCACGCGTTCTTCTCGTCACCAGCGATAAAGATTGCAGGCAATTGATCACGCCGCTGACCTCGATGCTGAACCTAAGAAAAAACGAAGTCTTCGGTGCTAAAGAACTCAAGGAAACGTGGGATGTTTGTCCTGACCAGGTGGTCGACTTTCAGGCACTGGTGGGAGACTCGGTGGATAACGTACCCGGCGTACCTTCGATCGGTCCAAAGGCTGCACAACAACTTCTCGAGCAATTTGGCTCGCTCGACGCGATCTACGAAAACATCGATCAAGTCAAAGGAGACAAAAAACGCGAAAAGCTTCTCGAGCATCGTACCGATGCTTATCTCAGCAGAGACCTAGTACGACTCCGCAAGGATTGTCCCATCGCGCTAGAGTGGCCCCAAATGCGGCCGCGTTCAGCGGACAAGGAAGCTCTTGAGAAACTATTTAGGGATCTCGGCTTCCGTCGACTGGCGGACGTATTCCTCGGGATATCTTCCCATGGAAACACGGGCACGGAACAAACTTTCCGAGAGATCAAACCAGCTCGACTCGCCACCGAACATTACCAGCTCGTCCGGTCCGACGAAGACTTGTCGCAACTCGTCAACACATTGCGCCAACAACGTATTGCGATCGATACCGAAACCACCTCGACACGCCCACGCGATACATCCTTGGTCGGTATCAGTCTGTGCTGGGAACCTGGTCGAGCGGCATACATTCCCATTTTGGCGCCAGATCCTTCGGCATGCCTCCCCCTCGATACCGTTCGCTCACGACTAGCTCCGTTGCTAGCGAACGAGTCGATTCAATGGATTGGACAGAACATCAAATTCGATGCGATCGTGCTAAAGAGCCACGGCATGCCGATAGGAACCACCAACGTGGATACGATTCACTTCGATACCATGGTCGCCGACTACCTGCTCGATGCCGGCGGTCGCAATCACGATTTAGGGGATATCGCGAAACGTTGGCTCGGGGTTGAAACCATCTCCATCCAATCGTTGATTGGTACGGGCCGCAACCAAATCACTATGGATCGCGTCCCGTTGGATCTACTCGCAACGTATGCCGCCGAAGATGTCGATATTCCCATGCAGATCTACGACGCGATGCGAGAGAGACTCGCATCGGAATCGCTCCTGAACGTGATGGAGAAACTCGAGCTCCCACTCATTGGCGTTTTGGCATCGATGGAGTTTACGGGAATTTTAATTGACACGGAGCGCCTCGAGCAACTTCGATCTCAGTTTGCTACACAGCTTGAAGCGATTCGTCGGCAGATCATGGAAATCGCGGGTGAGGAGTTCAATCCAGACAGTCCTAAACAGCTTGGATTCCTCCTTTTCGAAAAACTGCAACTGAGGGTGGTTAAAAAGACAAAGACCGGCCCCAGCACGGATGCAGAGGTCCTCGAAGAACTAGCCTCAGAACACCCGCTTCCTGCCAAGATTGTCGAATACAGGCAACTAGCGAAATTGCTCAGTACCTACGTCGAAGCATTGCCCCGTTTGGTCAGCCCTGTCACGGGTCGGGTCCATACATCGTTCCGTCAAGACACCGCAGCCACGGGGCGTTTGAGCAGCATCGAACCCAATCTTCAGAATATCCCGATACGAACCCCCGAAGGTCGCTCCATTCGTTCCGCATTCGTTGCCGGTCATCCTGGTTGGCGTTTACTCACGGCGGATTATTCGCAAATCGAATTGCGGGTCCTGGCACATTGCTGCAGCGATCCCAATCTCTGCGACGCATTTGAAAAAGACCTCGATATTCATACTAGTGTCGCCGCCCAAGTCCATGGAGTGCCGCTTGGCGAAGTCACCTCGGCAATGCGGCGAAGCGCGAAAGCGGTCAGCTTTGGTATCCTCTATGGACAAAGCCCTTTTGGACTCGCCAAAGGACTCGGGATTTCTCGAACCGAAGCGAGCGACTTTATCGATGAATACTTTGCTCGCTATCCCAAGGTTCGCGAGTTCATCGCATCTACCTTGATCGATTGCAGGGCTCGCGGGTTCGTGGCGACCATGTCGGGCCGAAAACGGTACCTCAAGGGAATTCGAGATTTTGCCACGCTCGATGATCAAAAAAAGAAACAACTGCTCGAACCGGAGCGCATGGCGGTCAATACTGTCATCCAAGGCTCTGCGGCGGACATGATCAAAATGGCGATGATCAGCATCGCAAAACGGCTTCGACAAAACCCGTTGCCCGCGAACATGCTCCTGCAAATCCATGACGAACTGGTTTTCGAAGTAGCACCGGATTCCGTCGACACGCTCGCAGCTATGGTCCGGGAAGAAATGACCCGCGTCATGCCATTGAAAGTACCATTGAAGGTCGACGTCAAAGTAGGTAACAACTGGGCGGAGTGCGAACCACTATGAAACAGTGCATAGTGCTCGGGATCGTGGGCGGAGTCGCGAGCGGCAAAAGCGAAGTAACCCGCCGGCTCCAAGCGCGTGGGGCCCATGTCATCCACGCCGATACGATCGGCCATGAAGTTCTGCGAGAAAAAGAAATCCGAGATCGCTTGGTCGACTATTTCGGGACTCAGATCCTCTCGCAGGAAACCGGAGAAATTGAACGCCCGCGGTTTGCACAACTGGTCTTTGGTAACGACACGATTGCCACAGAGAATCGACGATACCTTGAAAGCGTCGTTCATCCTCGCATCCGAACCCGTATCGCGGAACTTCTGGATTCCCTCCAACAAACTATTGCTCCGAACGAACGACCGCTAATCGTAGTACTCGATGTGCCGCTCCTTATAGAATCTGGCTGGTATCAGCGATGCGATCGTATCCTATTTATCGAGACCGCCGAAGAATTAAGGCATCAAAGAGCACTTGCAAGAGGCTGGACAAGCAATGATTTTCGAGATCGCGAGGCAGCGCAATTACCGATTGAACAGAAACGACGGTTCGCAACCGACATCATCGATAACAATGGTCCCCTCCAATTGCTCGATCAGCGAATCGAGCAATTCATGAATACGCTCATCACTCCTTAGACAACTTGGGAAGTTTTTCGCCATGAATAGTTTATTTCGATTCATCCTGAACCAAAAACCGCTTCTCGCCAACGCGATCGCTGTTTCACTCTCTTGGATCTGCTTCGCAGCGACGGTGCTGGGACAAGAACCCAAGGACACTAAGAAGACAATCCCTCAGGATATTGCGGCCAGGATAAAAAACGAAGATGGATATTACACATTGGTGAAGGATTCGTTGACGTTCCACTGTAACTTCAGTAGAAACGGCGATGCAGTTCGCTCCCTAGGCGATGGACGAATCTACACCAACGAATCGTTGCAGCGGAAAGAATGGATTCCCGGTATCCAGCGCAAGGATGTCTCGATCGTGGAAGAGGGTGGGGCAGCACTCGGGTACCTGCGTTTCTCCGATAAATCTCCCCAGGTTCTTTCCTTCAAGGGTGAGGCAATGCACCCGATGGGTGAGAATTGGTCCGGAACGGTGAGTTTTTGGATGCGATTGGATCCAGACAGCGATCTTAAACCAGGGTATTGCGACCCCATTCAAATCACGGAGAAGGCATGGAATGATGGCGCACTTTTCGTCGACTTTGATAAAGACATACCGCGAGACTTTCGACTCGGCGTCTTCTCCGATTTGAAGTTCTGGAACCCCGAGAATACGCCTTGGGAGAAATGGCCCATGGAACGTCGTCCCATGGTCACGGTCAAGAAACCGAGTTTCACGCGTCAGGCGTGGACTCATGTGGCGTTCTCAATTTCAGGCGTGAATGCGGCTGATAAATCCAAGGCGAAAGCTACACTTTTTCTCGACGGAAAAGCCCAAGGATCGATCGAGAGCCCCATGCAATTCACTTGGGACAACACCAAAACGGCAATCATGATCGGTATCGAATATATCGGAGACTTCGATGAACTGATGATCTTCAATCACGCACTCAATGAATTGGACGTACAGACCATCACCAATCATTTCCGACTTAATCATCAGAGGAAATGATAGGCCTGCGAACATCGTAGCACACGTATGACTCAACCGTGTGCTGTTGATTATTTGAGCCGCACAACGCGGTCAGCCACGATTTGTTTGGCTGCGAGGTTGGGGATATACCCCTTAACGCCGTAAACTGTGACTGGCTGTTGCAAGTACCGCCTCAGGTTGAGCCCTGTTGTCGCACGGACATAGGCAAGGACATTGCCCGAATCATCGGTCAATGCAAACTCCGGTTGCCCTTGAACCGACGTGTGAACTCCCTGAAGCCAACCCGAAATCTCTGATGCGGATTCTCCGACACGCATCGGGACTGCTTCGGTGTAGGCTGCCGTTGGAGGAATCGAGTTACCGATGCCCTTGGACGATCCAAAGTCATTTGGGTTGGCCGTCGTTGCCCCCGCTCCAATTGCAGAGACCGTTCTCTGGCCGTTGAGTGCCATGGTCCGCTGGCGAATCGATTCAAACCGTTCGATACGTTCGAGCAATAGCCGTGCCTCACCTCGAACTAGCGGTGTAGCGCCCTGTTCCACCCAAATGCTCGCCGTATCTCGCAATGGAGCGAGATTCCATTCTTCAGTAGGTTTGCTCACCATGGAAGAAAGTTGGACCAATGCCTCTTGGACCTGAGGGGTTTGGAACCGATCAGGTTGGTCGTAAGCCACATCCGAAATCGTCGGATTCGACTGGTTTCGATAATCGGCTGCTGCGACTCCCATACCGGCAGTCATCGCCCCTGATGCTGTCTGGATATCGTTTCCGGCCGCACCGAAGAGTGGTTCTTTGGAATGGATGAGATCGCTAAATAATCCGCCTGTTGATCCGATGCCGTTGGTGGTACTACCAGCATAGCATTCCCCTCCCGACGAACGGCGAGGTGGTCGTGGAAGGCGGTCTAGGCGGCTCGAACCGAATGGAGTCGCACCATAGTTAGTCCCCCCAAAGCCAGCGTAAGCTCCGCTATTTCGATCGGCATAGGGAGCAGGACGCACTTCAACACGAGCATTGCGTCCGCTCATCCCTTTCGTGCGACCTGCGTTGGGACTGACATCGACAACGCTCAGTCCCAAAAGTCCTAACACGTTATCCATGGGCCCTGTCTCCGTACTGACGACATTCTGCCCACCCGCTTTCGATTGCTGCATCGCTCGCCAGTGCTTTTCATCGAGTGCATGCGGATCGGCAACTTTCTTCATCGATCCACTGGCTTTTTGAACAGGACCAGAACTGCCCTTTACTAGCGATTTGGGTGAACTGCTAGCACCCTTGGTACTCGTTCGTTTTGCCGTCGATACGCCCGTGCGAGAAGTGGACTTATTTCGATCGCCGACATAAATCCCCGATTGCTGCATCTCGCTTTCGATTTGCTGTTGCTCGCGTTGAATTTCGCGGTCAACCTTCTCGAGTTGCTCAGACTCATCCGACCAAACCAATTCTCCCGATTCCGATCCATAAGCACCATCGCCACTACCTTGAGGCGGTCCCTGATATCCCGCTTGCTCAACAGCATTATCGCTTGGATTGCCAGATCGTTGAGTTTTGGAACTTACACCATTTGCATTCGCAATGCGATTCGCCTCGGGCGTGACAGGCTCTGCGCTCAAGGAACCGGTCCGCACCCATCGAAATTCACCCTGGGGTGGAGCGATCTTGAACCAAAGTTTCTTCTCGTCTTCCTGCCCGCGATAAGCTTCACCTAGGATTGAAACCGATTGACCTTTTACCAACTCGCTCTGGTAAAGCAATTGCTCGTTTTTCGCCATGCTACTTCCAACCCATGCAGCGACTTTATCAACCGAAACTTCGGCAGCACGTCCGCCTGGCAGTAGGTAAACCGAATCTGCAGGTATCCAATTGTGGCTTCCTTCAGGAGGACGTACTCCGGACCAACCATCAACTGTCTCAATATAGACATCGAGCGATTGCCCCTTATTGAGCACCACCGTGGAATAGTACTGCTCACCGGGGCCGCATCGTACTGTAGCACGCGGACTATGAACAAATCGCACCATCGCCTTTTCGTAGGTCTTCGCTTCGGGTACGAGTCGGTTTTTGGATTGATTCGCACCAAGCTTTTTTTCGTTCCCGTTGTCATCTGCCAAAGCATGCATCGATGATATCGCGACGAATGCCATAAAGGTCTGCAACACAATCGAAGAGGTGTCTAATACAATCATTGCTCGCAATTTACCGAAACGGTTTGCGGTCAGCTTTATACTCATGATTGAAATTCCTTTTCCTGACGTCCTCGGTTTAGCGATGGTTGGATCGCGCTGAATCCGCCGCTAGAAGCACTTGATTGATTTGCTCCACGACACGATTGTCAGACTCTTTCTTTTTTAATTGTCGCAGTTTCTGCAATGCCTCTTCGTCCGCGGTGGAACCCAGCAAACTCACCGCTCGCAACCGGACTTCGCGATCCGAAGATTCGGCCATCCACACGAGCCACGGGACAGGATTCAAACCAGCCACACGTACGAGTTGATCCATCGCTTGCAATCGCTCAGCAGCAGAACCACGGGCTAACTCCAACCCAAGTTCCAGATGCTCAGACTGGACCCCTCGACGTTGCAATTCCTGGGCGGCGGAAGTCACAATACGGTCTTGTCGACTCTCAAGCAGTCGCATCAATTTGTCTTGGGTTAGTTTTCGAATACCACGCAGCGTTGACTCGTCGGTATCCGAATCGTTTGCGATAGGATTCGGCGCAATCTCGACAACCGCCCTCGGTACACCTAGTCGCGACTCCTCCGAATCGGTCGCGTCCGAAGAGAGATCGATCAAGGATTCCGTTGCTGATCTTGGTGATCCCGTGGCCGGTCTAACCGTAGACGGTTCGAGTAGGGACGAACCCGACCGTTGCGAAGCAACCAGTTGCATCGATTCAGAACCCGGCGAATCGCTCAATCGACGCGATGAACCTCCGTTCTCTCGCTTCGAACCGCTTTTCGCCTGGGTCGATGCACTCACAATCCCTACGCCGGACGAGTCCTTTGAGTCCCCATTGCCGTTCCACGTTGTCTTAGGAATTGGAGGAACTGGCGGTTGATGATCCATCGCACGTCGCAATCGATTCTCGTTGGACGTTACTTCAAGCCTAGATATCCCACGCTCCGAGGAAGCGAGACTCGGTGCTGTAGGCGAGGACCTGAAGGGTGATGTTACAGAAGAAGCGGATATTACTGGTGGATCTGCATCATCCGATAATCGAATTTTCGTTGGAGCAACTCCCCCCAAAGATGACTGCGGTAATGGATCTGCATCCGACGACGCAGCGATCCACTGGTTCAAGCTTTGTCGGACAGGAGCATCGCCACGCACCTCTTCGCCAAACCCTGCCAATAACCGGGATGCAAGAACTCCTCGCATCATCACCAGTTCGCGATCATCTGCAGATAGCGTCTGCAGTAACTGACTCAATGCAATCCGCTGTGCATTCGCAGACGGGTTCATGGGGAGTCGTTCGACGCGATCTTTGAGTATCTGAAAAGCAATTGCTCGACGAGTCGCATCGGCTTTCCCCAGTTGGCTGACCAGGATTCGATTCGAATCATGTGCTGTCTCGCTCAGTGCCACGATGGCTTCGAGTGTTTCTTCGTTGGTATCGGGAAGTTGAAGCAGTCGATTCCATTCCCAACAGAGAGCTTGTTTCGAAATAGCGTCCCAATTGAAAGCAACTGCACCACCGACACCGACCAGGCTCACAACGAACAGGAATCCACTCCGCCACGCCTTTCCTGTGGCAGGCACCTTGGAATTGGCGGCTTTCTCTGACGGCTTATTAACGGACGCGACGTCTACGTTGGACGTTCGCCGCCGGTTGGATGTTGGTACATGCGTAGGCACAGATGCGATCGGTGCGGTGGGAGCAGGCCCCAACAACCAATCGACATCAATCTGCACTTTTTTGCGATGTGATCTTCGGAATGAGATCATGGCCATCCTGGTCTAAAAATAACGTGCTCGAATCCTTCGAGCCTTTTTCCCTGCAGAGCGTATAGAGTTCTCAGAAATAGGAATCAAGTGGAAGTCTGGCGGATTGGCAACCTGGGCAAGATAGGGCTCTCGGGTCCGCTTTGATCCATCACGGCGCTGGTCTACAAACTAGAACCGTCCGTAATCATTGATAGCAATACTGCCTTTAAGCGTTCACCTAGCTACTGGAATTTTCACCGAGTTTTTTTAGTTTGCGATCGAGAGTCGAGCGTTCAATCCCCAGGATCTCTGCCGCTCGATTTTTCTGTCCACCGGTGTGCTTCAAGGTGGCTTGGATATGCTCAATCTCGATCTCTTCGAGGGTACGTTCGCGGTACTCTTGAGTCGCCTTAAAGGACGCTTCATGGCTCGCACCTGGAACTTGGAGATAGGAAAGTGCAAGATCTTCCGGTTCGGCGAGGTCCCCTGGGGCTAAAACAAATGCTCGCTCGATGCAGTTCTTGAGTTCACGAACATTCCCTGGCCAATGGTAGTCGAGCATTGCTTTTTGAGCCCTTGAGCTAAAACCTCGCGGGCCGTGCCCCGATTGATTTCGGAATTGCTTGAGAAAGAACTCCGCCAGAGGCCTGATGTCATCCACCCGTTGTCGAAGCGATGGAACTCGCAATTCGATCACACGCAATCGGAAATAGAGATCCGATCGGAAATCACCTTCTTTAACGGCTTGTTCGAGATCCCGATTAGTGGCTGCAATCACTCGTACATCCGCTCGAACCGGTTTGCCTCCACCGACACGTTCAAAGGCCTGCCCCTCGAGCACACGGAGAAATTTCGCTTGGATTTCCAAACTCATTTCACCGAGTTCATCGAGCATCAACGTACCTCCATTCGCCAATTCGAACTTACCTAGTTTGCGATCCGTAGCGCCAGTGAACGCCCCTTTCTCATGTCCAAAGAGTTCGCTCTCCAGGAGTGTTGGGGTCAATGCGGCGCAGTTGATTGCGATGAACGGTCCTGCGGAGCGCGAACTACGATCATGGATAGCTCGGGCTACGAGTTCTTTTCCCGACCCGCTTTCTCCTCGGATCAAGATCGTCGCTTGAGTTGGAGCAACGCGTGCCACTTGCTCTCTCAATCGCTTCATGCTTTCGGAGTTGCCAACCCATTCTCCGTGGCCAACTCGTTTTTCCAATTCATCCAATCGCCCTTTGGCCGAGGTTAGCTTGGTCTCAAGCGTCTGTTGCTTAAGCAGGTTTTTCAGCGAAACCGAAAGAACTTCTGCGATCGCAAGGGATACCTCAAGATCATCTGGCGTGAGATCCGGATCACCGCGACGCGAATAAAGATGGAGTAGTCCAAATAAAGATTCATCGATCCGCAACGGTGCCACGATGACACTAGATGTGTTTAGAACATGGCTCGAGGCATTCCCATCTTTCCCCAACAACTCTTCATCGCTGGCGATGTTGCGAGCGAGCAATGCGGACGGATCTCGCTTGAGAGTACCCAGGATTGTCTCGGACACAGGATGGTACGCGCGGCCCGTATTCTCGTGCGCCGCGAGGACAACTAAAGCTGGCTCGGGATTGGGGGATTCCGAAGTTGCTGTAATGCTCTTGCCAGGTTTTTTTGTACCTGCAACGAAGTCGCTTTCGCCGAGCCCTAATCGCAATACTCCACCAGCACTACAGCCTACGGTTTGCAACAAACGCCGAAGCGCTAGGTCGCAAGCCTCCGATACCGACGTTTGTTGTGCAAGTTCGAAAGCCAATTGCAACAGCTCAACCGCGACTGGGGTTTGCGCCCCAAGCGTTTGGCCTTGTGGTATTAACGCAACACCGGAAGGGGGTGCTCCCGAGTTCGCGCTTTCAGAAAGTGGGCCGCTTGTACTCTTGGTATTCGCAACCTCAGGAGTGCTTGTCGCTTTTGCCCCGTGGGGATATGCATCATCAAGTACCCGAGACTCCAAGAGCGCAGTCTTTGACTGACGATGTGTAATCGCGGGGGCGATATCGGATTGTGTCTGAGCAGGTGTCCCAACGTTTCCCGGTTCGCCTTCGGGTGGGGGTGGAACGAAATCCTCCAGAGAATGGATAAAGGTCATTCGGCATGAAGCTACGGAGATTTGATTCCCGGGAGCCAATATTCTCGCCCCTTCAATCTTCTCACCGTCCACGGTTGTCCCGTTACGGGAGCCTAAATCCCGGACAAACCAATCCTGATTTTGGAAAAAAACCTCCGCGTGGCGGCGGCTAGCCCGCTCATCCGCCACTGGGATTTCATTGGAAGAAGCCCTTCCGATCACTAGAGAACGGCCATTTTCCAGGCGAAACACGTCTGTCCACCGATTTCCTTGGCGAATAATGAGGTAAGCGGACCGTCTGTTTGGTTGCATCGCGGGACGAGTGAAATAGACTGGAGTAGGAAGGGTGGGGGTTTTCCACTTTCCATCGTAGCACAAACTTCTCTCAAACTAATGGAGTAACGCACATGCGATTTCAAGCTTTAGCCATACCGAGTTCTCGGTGGACCCGGGTGCTGGTCTTTGTTTGCCTTGCATGCGCCGTGCATATCCAAACAGCCCAAGCCCAATTCTTTCCTGGTCGAGGCGGGTTTGGCGGAGTCGTCGGTGGGGTTCGAATCGATACCGATGGAGTCCTCCGAACGGCAACTCAAGAAGAACAGAATGAGCTTCTGGAGCAGATGCGAGTTCAGATGGTTGGAGCCCAGGGGGATCTGGCCAAACCGACGGACCTTCGATTGATCTCCTTAAAAAAAATCCAAGAGATGGTTCTCGAGTCGGTCCGTTCCAAGACGCAGCTTCCGGAAGAAGTCCTCTACCTCGGCGGCTTAACTCGCGTTCAGTACGTCTTTGTTTATCCAGAACGCCAAGATATCGTCATCGGTGGACCAGCCGAACCGTGGCAAGTCGGTCCGGTAGGTGCTGTCGTAGGCAAGGCATCCGGCAAGCCAATCGTTTATCTCGATGACCTCCTGACCGCGTTCCGTTATGTATCGAGCGCCCGCCAAACACCCGTATCGGTCTCCATTGAACCGACCGAACAAGGTGTCCGCCGCTTGAATCAACTCATCAGCAACATCGGCTCCAACGCGAACCCACAGCAACTGGTCCCAATGCTTGCAGTAGCTTTTGGACCGCAGCAAATCAAGCTGACCGGTATCCCCTCAGATAGCCATATGGCTCGCGTCATCTTGGCTGCTGACTATCGCATGAAACTCTACGGTATGAACTTGGCGCAAGCCCCAGTGAAGGGTTTGCCTAGCTACTTGGAAATGATCCAAAGCCGATCCAACGCATCCACCCAACTCCAAAACCGTTGGTGGATGGCATGCGATTACGAGTCGATTGCCCACAGCCGTGATCGCCTGGCTTGGAAAGTCAGTGGTCCAGGTATCAAGACACTCACCGAACAAGAAGCCTACGATCAAAACGGTACCGCAAAGCAACTCGGAAAAGTCGATGCGATTGCCAAAAACTGGGCTGATCTCTTCACGAAGAAGATCGATGAACTCGCCAAGGTTGACACGGTGTTCGGCGACTTGAGAAATGTGATGGATCTCTGCGTGATCGCTGCCATCATCGAAGGTCAAAACCTCCAATCCCAATCCGGGTGCGATTTGTCAGGTATCCTCGGGGATCGTGCGACCGTGGAAACCACCAAGTTTGCGATTCCGACATCGCTCGATCCGCAAGTTAGCTTCTTGCAAACCGTCCAAGGCATGCTGGTCTCTGCAAGCGGTGGCGTGATGATCGAATCATGGCAGGTTGCTACCACGACTACCGAAAACGAAACGGTAGCCGCAGCGCGAAGCAAAGCAGCACAATGGAACAACGGCGATAGCTGGTTCCAGTAAAACGGAACGAATCGAATACGGCTGCGATGCCACCAATGGCTCGCCAGCACCGATCGACGAAAGCACCGCATCACGCGGTGCTTTTTCTATGGCTTTGTCGAACTTTTGCCAGTAGCCCCCTTCAACGAATCATCGTCGTTGGTTCGGGTCAAAATGAAATCCGTCAACCTTGGGAAGAAGCGTCCCAACCAGACCAACACCTTGCCTCCCAAACTGAGAATCATGTCCCGCTTGCTTTTGACTAAGGCTCGGATTGCCAATTGAGCAACACGCTCCGGGGACATGATTCCCAGAGATCGACTTTTGATATCGGGGTTGGTGTCAACCAACGAATCGAAGAACTCGCTCTTCGTAGTACTGGGACTAACCATTAGCACTTCGACGTTGAGTTGAGCCAACTCCACTCGAATCGATTCAGACCATCCACGCATCGCAAACTTGGCAGCGCAGTATTCGCTTTTGTCTGGGACGGCTCGATGCCCGAGCACCGATCCGATGTTGAGCACCGCTGGACTTATCCCATTGAGCAAGAGTGGTAAACAAATCCGAGTCAGTTCGACAGGTGCAAAAAAGTCGATTTCCATAACACGGCGCAGGCGATCTGCGGATGCATCGGCAAACGGCCCAATGGCTCCTGCGCCTGCGTTGTTAACCAGTGTGTCTATTCCACCCCACTCGCGATAGCACCAATCCGCAATGGCTGCGCGATGCGCTGGATCGGTTAAATTCCCCGGCAAAGCATGGATTTGTCCAGTTGTATGATCGGCCCCGACAAGCGATTCGGCGATCAATTGGTCCAACCTCTCCTTGCGCCGTGCGGTCACCAGTACTCTGGAGCCAGATCGAGCCAGTTGAAGCGCGAGCTGGTATCCGATACCGCTAGACGCACCCGTCACGATAACTCGCATTCGCTGGAGGTTTCGTTTCGCCAAAATAGACTCTCAACCCTAAGTAGTCTGATCGGCCTCTCGGCCCGCTGTCCCAGAATCCTCCAGGCCAGGACCGGATGAGTTTGGTTCACCGTAGGAATGAAATGCCGAATCCTCTAGGGGAAGATACGTTGCAGCATCGGGGAGTCCACGCTTTGCAGGTTCAGGAAGCTTGCCCGATAACACCCGCATCTCGATCCCCTGCCCAGCCACCTTGCCCGCAGCACCGATCGGCATGCGGCAATGAACCACCGCGTGATCATCGTTGTACTGCTTGGAAAGTACTTCGGCATGCGAGGCTAACCATGAGATGGTCTTTCCGTCTTGAATGGGCAATTTCAACTCCAACTCGACAAAACTGGCGGTAAGTGCATCGCTCACCCCCATCGCTAACGTACTGAGGCCTTCTCCCGATCGCGCCGAAATAGCGATCGCATTTGGATATCGCTCGCGGACCAGTTGGATTCGTTCGCTCGCTCCTTCACAGTCCGATTTATTGAGGATCAAAAGTGTATCTTTCTCGTCGATCCCTAAGTCCTTGAGCACTTTATAAACCGAGGAAATTTGATGGAGAACCGACGGATTGCTCGCATCGGCAACATGCAACAGCAAGTCCGCTTGGCGTGCCTCCTCGAGCGTTGCTCGGAAACTCGCGATCAAATGGTGAGGCAAATCCCGAATGAATCCGACCGTATCGCTGAGAAGAATCGGTCCCCAACCAGGCAGCATCCAACGTCGAGTGCGTGTATCCAATGTCGCGAAAAGCTTGTCAGCCGCTTCGACATCGGCACCGGTCAATGTATTCATCAACGTGCTTTTCCCAGCATTGGTGTATCCAACGAGGGAGACGCAGAATGTCCCGTGACGGGAGGCGACTTCACGCGATTTTCGTCGTTCTACTTTAGCCAGATCCGATCGCAAATCATGGATTCTTTTCTCGGCCAAACGACGGTCGACTTCCAATTGCTTTTCCCCGGGACCGCGCATGCCTACGCCCATCGTTTGACGAGAAAGGTGGGTCCACATGCGTTTCAAACGAGGAAGCGAGTATTCCAACTGTGCCAACTCGACCGCCAAACGGGCCTCATGAGTTCTAGCATTGGTCGCGAAGATATCAAGGATCAACTCCGACCGGTCGATCACCTTGACAGAGAGCGCTTTCTCCAGGTTCCGAGTCTGAGCCGGGGTTAAATCGTTGTCGAAGGCTACTACGTCTGCACCAGCCATCTCCAGTAGCCGTTCCAATTCAGCGACTTTCCCTTTTCCCAAGTAGGTGGATTGATCGGGTTGCTCCCGTTTCTGATACACGATTCCAACCACCTCGATCCCCGCCGTTTGTGCCAATCCACGCAGTTCATCAAACGGATCATCCGTCGTGTAATCATTGGGCAGAATCAAACGGGCGAGTACGCATTTTTCACTGGCTAAGCTTTGGGATCGATCGTGCGTTTGCACTGGGATTAGTTGCTCCTGCGTTGGGGAATAAACGGTATGATTTTTGTCCAGGAATCTCCTAGGGGATTCACCTGCTGAATTATAGCTCGTAGGTTTTTCCCAGGTTGCCCGCATCCACCAACTCAACGGTGGTTTCCGCCTGGAACTTAGGTACCACGAGACCGAAGACATCGTTCAAATCTTTCAATTTTTATGGACACATGGGGCCAGCCTCGGTTCATGGAGGTCGAAAGGATGCTCCCGCATTTTTCAAGAAAAATACACCCCCTGGCTGAGACACAAGACCCAACCGATGCAAAATTCTCAGCCCGATCCAAACGGAACCAAGAACCAATCGTTCCGCCTTGCGTAACTCACCTTGATGGAGTCTAATATGGTCTTTGGGCTTGGATAGTTTTACCACCCGAGCTTACTAACCTATCTCCTAATCGTCTCTGCGTAATATTGCAGGATTTACCTCCGATGAATCTTCGAACGTTCCTTGCACTGTCCCTTGTGGTTTCAACGTCCCTGTGGCTGGGATGCGAGGTGAAAAAACCGGTAAAATCTCCCAATGCTGGCACTGCAGCACATGACCATGACCATGACCATGATCATGACCATGATCACGACCACGATCACGACCACGATCATCCCTCAACAGAAGATAAACACGATCATCCTGAGCACGGCCCGCACGGTGGACACATCACGCACTTCGATACCAGCCCAACCACACATTTCGAGTGGGCCCACGATGATGATGCCCATACCCTCACGGTTTACTTCGAGGCATTGGTCAGTGCAGGTGCCAAAGTGGAGTCGGTGGACGTGGTGGTGACCTCCGATGGAACGGTTAAGAGTTTTAAGCTATCCGCACTTGAGACGGCGAAAATCGCTGGGTCGATCTTCGAAGCAAAGGACCAAGAGCTCTTAACACTCGTGGGTGCCAGCGGCGACGATCCAAAGGGCGTCCAAGCCAAACTCATCGTTACGATCAACGGGAAAAAAGAATCGGTTCTCCTGAAGGATGACCATCACCACCACTAAGCACTGCTCGCTCGTTGAAGCGAGTCTCGAACCAGCGGCCACCTACTTCGTCACTAGGTAGGACGATCCCTAGCAAACCCATTGTCGTCCGGTTCCAAAACCTTGCCCCTAGGCGATTTCTCACCCATCGTTGTCGAGTTACCGCTCGAATGGACACCGGACTTCGCATTCGAGCGGCTTGCTCATTTGCCGTTTTGTATCTGGCTTGATAGCGCGTTACGGCCCGATCCTCAAAGTCGATACAGCTTTATCGGAGCTGACCCAGTCGACATTCTACGTGTCGATCGTCCAACAGCGGATCCACTTGCCAATGCGGAGCGATGGCTAGAGCGATTCACCAGTGAAAATATCGAAGGCCTTCCCCCATTCCAAGGTGGAGTCGCAGGCTACATGGCCTACGAATTTGGTAGGTGTTTCGAACGAATATCACCCGCAAGCCACGATGAATTCGGCTTGCCACTCGCGGTACTAGGACTGTACGACGTCGTCCTTGCTTGGGATCATCAAACCGAGAAAGCTTGGTTGATATCCCAAGGATTTCACAAACAGGCCTTCCACCAAAACGCTTCTCACGAAGTATCCGACGCCCACGCGACGAGATGTCTTGCAGAACAAAGAGCCGGCTATTTTCTGAGTTTGCTGAACGATTCTTCACCATCCATTGAACGGCCTGTTCTCGGCACCAATTTCCAAGCCATGGCCCATGGCCTTACAGCCCCACAATTTGAAACGAGACTCGGTGGCGGATGGCTTGGGAATTTCGATAGCCATGGTTATCGCGACTCGGTGCAAAAAGCCATCGAGTACATCCACGCCGGAGACATCTTCCAAGTAAACCTGTCACAGCGTTTACTCT
>Ga0194130_10003200_pt1 | contig 22327 bp, 18 predicted proteins | sample TA2KigsurfametaG_FD_160084 | JGI IMG/M metagenome (GOLD analysis project Ga0194130, IMG submission 160084) | Freshwater microbial communities from Lake Tanganyika, Tanzania - TA2015050 Kigoma 12 surface | ecosystem: Environmental > Aquatic > Freshwater > Lake | place: Tanzania: Lake Tanganyika... | reverse complement strand
GGGGCCCATCGTCGTGATGGGCGTGCTCAACCTGACGCCCGATTCCTTCAGCGACGGCGGTCGGCTGCCCACCGTGGAGGCCGCCGTGCGGCAGGCCGGTCGGCTGCTGAAGGAGGGGGCGACGGTGCTCGATCTGGGGGCGCAGAGCACCCGTCCGGGGGCGGAGGAGGTGGGCGCGGCGGGGGAGCTGGCCCGGCTGTTGCCGGCCCTGCGGGCGATCCGCGCCGCCTGGCCCGAGGCGGTGCTGTCGATCGACACCTTTCTGGCGGCGGTGGCGGAGGAAGCCCTGGCGGCGGGAGCGAACTGGATCAACGACGTGCGCGGCGCCAACGTCACCGCGGCCGCGCCGGGAGGGAGCCTGCGGGATCCGGCGATGCTGCCCCTGGTGGCCGCCGCCGGCTGCCCCGTGGTGTTGACCCACAGCCGGGGGGACAGCCGCGCGATGGATGGCCTGGCCACCTACGACGATGTGGTGGCGGAGGTGCGGCGGGAGCTGGAGGCGGCGACGGAGAGGGCCCTGGCGGCGGGGGTGCGGGCGGAGCGGATCCTCTGGGATCCGGGGTTGGGCTTCGCCAAGACCACCGCCCAGAACCTGGAGCTGCTGCGCCGTCTTCCAGAGCTGGTGGCCGCGGGCCATCCCGTGCTGATCGGCCCCTCCCGCAAGCGGTTCATCGGCGCGGTGCTGAACGAACCGCGACCGCGGGCGCGGCTGTGGGGCACAGCGGCCGTCTGCGCCCTGGCGGTGGGGCGGGGGGCGGCTGTGCTGCGGGTCCATGATGTGGGTCCGATCGTGCGGGTGGCGCGGATGGCGGAGGCGGTGGCGGGTTGATGCGCGTTCTCCACACCTCCGACTGGCATCTGGGCCGCACCTTTCATGGCGCCGCCTTGCTGGAGGAACAGGCGGCGGCCCTGGACCGCATCGTCGAACTGGCCCGGGAGGGAGAGGTGGACGCGGTGTTGATCGCCGGCGACATCTACGACCGGGCGATCCCCCCTGCGGAGGCGGTGCGGCTCTTCAACGACACCCTGGCGCGGTTGCGCGCCGCGGGGGCGGCGGTGGTGGCGATCGCCGGCAACCACGACTCCCACGTCCGGGTGTCGGTGTACGACCCGTTGTTGTCGGCCCTGGGGGTGACGATCCGCGGTGACGTGCGCCGCGCGAATCAGCCGGTGATCGTCACGCCGCGGCGGGGAGGGGGGCCGGTGGCGATCTATCCGCTGCCCTTTCTGGATCCGGCCGTGGATGGACCCTCCCTGGAGGCGGAAGGCCTGGAGCCGGAGAGCATCGAGGAGGAGAGCCTGGAGCGGGAGAGCCTTGAGCCGGAGAGCGTCTCGGTGGAGAGCGGGGCGGCCTCCCCCGGCGGACGGTTGCGGCATGAGGAGGTGACCCGTCTGGCGTTGGCGCGCCTGCGCCGAGACCTGCGCCAGCGACCGGGCCATCGCTCCATCCTCGTGGCCCATGGCTTTGTGGCGGGGGGCGTGCCCTGCGAGTCGGAGCGGGAGCTGACGGTGGGCAACGTGGAGCGGGTGAGCGTGGAGGCGTTCGCCGGGTTTGACCTCGTGGCCCTCGGCCACCTCCACCGTGCTCAGGAGCTGGATGGACCCCGGCTGGCCTACAGCGGCTCCCCCCTCCCCTATTCCTTTTCCGAGGAGGGGCAGCGCAAGGAGGTGCGGCTGGTGGACCTGGCCGCCGACGGGCCGCCGACCGTGGAGCGGGTGCCGCTGGCGGTGGGACGCCCCCTGGCGACGGTGGAGGGCGAGATCGAGCGCCTCCTGCGCGATCCCGCCCTGGAGGCCGCGGCGAAGGCCCGGGTGCGCGTGGTTCTCACCGACGAGATGCTGCCCCTGCAGGCCAAGGCGCGCCTGCAGCGTCGCTTCCCCCACATCGCCGAGCTGCGCCACCGTCCGCCGCGGGCGGATCATCAACCCAGCAGCGACCGCCAACAGCGCGTTCGGCGGGCCACCTCGCCCCTGGAGCTCCTCACCGCCTTCTACACCGACCAGCAGGGGCGCCCGGCGACAGCGCGGGAAGAACAGTTGCTGCGTCGCGCCCTGGAGGCGGCCGGCGGACCGCACGGGGACCGGGGACGGGAGCCCGGAAGCGCGCCGTGAGGCCCCATCAGCTGACGATCGAGGCCTTCGGTCCCTACGCCGACCCGGTGCGGATCGCCTTTGACGCGCTCAGCCGCGAGGGCCTCTTCCTGATTCACGGCCGCACCGGCGCGGGCAAGACCTTCCTGCTCGACGCGCTCTGCTTCGCCCTCTACGGCGAGGTCTCCGGCGACCGCAACGTCAAAGGCCTGCGCTCGGATCATGCCCCACCAGGCGCGGTGCCGCGGGTGGGATTGGAGTTTTCCTCCGGGGAGGCCCGCTACCGGGTGGAGCGCTCCCCCGCCCACAGCGCCCCGCGAAGCCGTGGCGGGGGCACCACGGAAAAAGCCGCCCAGGCGGTCCTCTTTCGTCTGCGCGGGGGAGAGCGCGAGGCCATCGCCAGCCGCACCACCGAGGTGACGCGAGAGGTGGAAGGCCTGATCGGCCTGAACGCCAGTCAGTTTCGCCAGGTGATCCTGCTGCCGCAGGGAAAATTCGCCGAGGTGCTGCGGGCGAAAGCGGACGAGCGGGAAACGTTGCTGCGCACCCTCTTCGACACGGGTTTGTTCGAACGGGCGGCGTTCTGGCTGGAGGAGCAGGCCAAAGCAGCGCGCCTGCAAGCCCTTTCGACCACCCGGGGCCAGGAGGTGTTGCGTCAGCAGGCGGCCCGGGAATGGAACCCTTGGCGCGGGCCGGAGGACCCCGACACGGTTCCCGCCGATCAGGCCGAGCTGGATCGGCTGGAGGAGCGACTGGGGACGGTGGTGGCGGCGGCCAGCGCCCGGTTGGCGGAGGCCACGCGGGCCCTGACCGTGGCGGAGCAGGCCCGGCAGGCGACCCTCGCCCTGGCCGATCGCTGGACCCGCCGCGCCACGGCGCTCGCCCGCCTGCGGGAACAGGAGAGCAAGGCGGAGGTGGTGGAGACCTATCGGGAGCGGTGGCGCCGGGCGGAGCGGGCCGAAGCCTTGCGGCCGAGCCTGGAGGCGGAGAGAGCGGCTCGACAGGCCCTGGCCGTTGAGGTGGAGCGGGTGGGCGGGCTGCTGCGCCAGGCGATCCAGGCGCGACAGGCCGCTCGGGCCCTTCCCCCCGCCGTCTCCTCTCTCCCCCTGAACAGCCTGCCCGGACCCGAAGCCTTGAACGACGCCACCAGCGCCCTGGCGGCCCGGCGGGCGGAGGTGAGCGCCCTGGTGAGTCAGGCCGAGGAGGGCGCCCGGGCCCGGGCCCGCGAGCGGCAAGCCCGAGAGGAGCTCCAGCGGTTGGAGGGTGTTCGCGCCCGGGCCGAGGAGGCGTTGAACACCAGGCGGCAGGAGCGCCAGGCGAGCGAGGCGGCCGTGGCGAAAGCGCGCACGGCGCGGGACCAGCTGGACGGTCTGCGGCGTGCCGCCGAGGAGGCTCGACGCCAGGCGGTGGCGGTCGCCGCCCTCCCCGCCCTCCGGGACAAAACCAGCGCGGCCATCGCCGCCCGGAATCAGGCCGAGGCCAAGCGCAACCAGGCCAGCGCGGCCCTGCTCACGCTGCGGCACCAGCAGATCAGCGGCATGGCGAGCCGCTTGGCGGAGGGCCTCATCGAGGGCACCCCCTGCCCGGTCTGCGGCTCCAGCCAGCACCCCGCGCCCGCCCTGGCGGATGCGGGACGTCCGAATCCCGATGAGGCGACCCTGCAGGCGGCGGAGACGGCCGTGAGCGCGGCGACCCGCGAGGCTCAGCAGGCCGCCGCGGCGGTGGCGGCGGCGGAAGCGGAACTGAAGGCGATGGTGGAGAAGGCGCGGGCGCAGCCAGCGGAAGGGGACCCCGCCGCGTTGGATCCGGGAGGGTCGGACCCCGCCGGGTTGGGTGCGCCCGATCCGGCGGAAGCGCGCGCCAGGGCTGACGAGGCCGCAGCGGCCCTGGGCCAGGCCCAAGCCGCCGCAGGCGCCGTGGAGGCCCTGGAGGGGGCCCTCCTCGCCCACGACCAGGCGCTGCGGCAGCTGACGGAACAGCAGCGCGAGACGGAGACCGCCCTCGCGCTCTCCCGGGAGGCGGGGCTGGACGCGGGGGCACGGGCGCGGGCGCTGGAGGCGGAGCTCACAGGAGCTCTGGGCGAGGGCGTCGAACCCCGCGCCGTGCTGACGGGGTTCGCTCCACTGGAGGGGGCCTTGAACGCGCTGGCGGCAAGCCTGCAGAGCCACAACCAGGCCCTGAGCCGACAGGAGGCCTGCGCGGCGCGATTGGCGCAAGACCTGGCGGCCTCGGTGTTTGCGGATGGGGAGGAGGCGACGGCTGCGATGGCGGAGGAGGGGTTGCGGAAGCGATGGGCGGAGCGCATCGCGGCGTATGACAAGGAGGTGAGCGAACTGCGCGGCATGCTCGGCGCGGAGGATCTGGCTGACCTGCCGGACGACTGTCCCGACATCGTCGGCGTGGAAACCGTCTGGAGAGCCGCCGATACCGCCCGCCTGGCCGCCCTGGAGCGTCTGAGCCAGGCGCGCGGGAGTCTGGAAGACCTGGCCCGCCTCGCCGCGGAGCACCGCCAGGGGGACACGCTGCTGGCGCAACAACGGGAGGAGGCGCAACGGCTCAGTGGCGTCGCCGAACGCTGCCTGGGAAAATCACCGCCTTACATCTCCCTCCAACGGTGGGTGCTGGCCGCCTACTTGGAGGAGATCTGCGGCCACGCCAACCTGCGACTCGACTTGATGACCTCCGGTCGCTACCAGTTGCGGCTGAGCGATGAGGGAGGAAGGGGCGGACGACAGGCGGGACTGGGATTGAAGGTGCTCGACGCCTACACGGGAGAGGAGCGCGAGGTGAACAGTCTCTCGGGAGGGGAGACGTTTCAGGCCTCCCTGGCCCTGGCCCTGGGGGTGGCGGACACGGTGGAGGCCCGCTCGGGAGGGGTGCACCTGGAGACCCTGTTCATTGATGAAGGCTTCGGCACGCTTGATCCCGACAACCTGCAACTGGCGATGGATGAGCTCGACCGACTTCGGGAGGGCGGGCGGATGATCGGCATCATCAGCCATGTGGGAGCGCTCAAGGAGCGGATTCAGGCCGGCATTGAAGTCCGTGCGAATGAACGGGGCTCCACCGCCCGGGTGGTGCGCACGGCCATGGAATGAGGAACAAGATCTCGAACGGCGGGCGAGAGGCTGCATGCAACCTATATCTCAAAACAACCTTTAACTCATAACGGGCTTCATCTCTCAATATCGCGCTTCAGAAGGAAGTAGAGATGCTCGGGATTTTTGTACTGACGTGGCATCGACGTGTGCAAAACATGGAGGCGATGCCAGCAGACGCTTCGCTTGATCTTGTCAATTGTTTTGCCTTCCCGAATCAGAATTCGCATCGCCTTGCAGTAAAGCGAGTAACTGGCTTCCAACTCTCCAAGTGTGAGGGTGGTTGTGAAGGTGGTCTGACCCATGGGAAAGGTGCAACTCGGTTGCAACCTCTAGTTTCCTGCATGTCGGCCTCGCCACGCTGCCCCCATTTGGGGACACTTCAATCGTCATAGACGCGGCAGTTCATGTTCGACGGGTTGAGATCGCAGAACACCTCAAGGGGGGAGGGAGCGTCCGTCGCTTCAGGGTGACGTTGTTGATACTCCTCCAAGTTCTTGATGTGCTGTTCCAATTTACGAGCGATGGCCTGATCTCCCTTGCCCTGGGCGTCAGCAAGTTCAACGCGGTAGACCTGGAGCTGATCCTGGATGGTGGCCATGGTCGAGTATGGGCATGGGAAAAGACCTGGCGAATTTAACCCTCGAACCGACCAATCCAGATCAACGTCTGGCACAAATCATCATTCTTTGAGTATGATGATTCATTTTTAGCAAATCGGGATCCTCGCACTTTATCTTGATCAAGCAGGTCAACGTTTGAACCTCCTCCATGGCTGATGCTCCCTACCTTGTGGCACTGGCGCTTCTGGAAATCAGGGGCAAACGGGCGTTGCCGCTGGCGGGCCGATCTCTCTCCGCGACCGCGGCGGCGGCCGGCGATCCAGGAGACGATGGAAAGGGTCTGGCCCTGGAACTGATGTTGCGCCTCTGGCAGCGCAGTGACGAGGGGCCGATTCAACGGGTCGCGGGGGACGACAGCTTGCTGCTGGTCGAGATGCCATTGGAGGTGATGAGTGAGCAACTCCCCCTGCTCAAAGCCAGCTGGATCGCTGGTGGTGAAACAGGGGAGTTCATGGAGAATCTGCACAAGCTGACACTACGCGGCTGTTGCTTTCTGTTTGCGAAATATGAACCGATCAGCTACAAGCCCTGGCCTTGATCGGCACCCAAGATCTCGGTCACAGCAAGGGGCATCGTTGCTGGCCATGGCGGCAAGAATGCCTGAGCTGATCCGACGAGAGGTCCCGTCCCGTTGTTCATGCTCCCAGGGATGGGGTAGCTCCACCGCACCCAGCTCGGCTGTGGATCAAAAAGTGACTCCCCTGGGCTGACATGCCATCGGGCAGCCAATTCACGCTCGAACTCATCAGGGGACAAGATCTCGCCGAGGCGATCTCTGTCCCAGAAAATTAGATCATCTTCAGGACGGCCATTGTTATTGCCTAGCAGTCCAATGACCTTTCGACTACCAAGAAGATAGATCGTGGGGTCAATGCAGAAATCGGGATAGATCTCCACATTTAGCAGATCACCATTTGGATATGTTAGCGTATAGACATCACCTTCTTGATTATAGTTGTAACCCCTTGATCGGTTTAGCTTTGCTTGTCCCAAGGACTTGGTTTCGCCCAGTGCGAGCTGTATGGGCGTGCCATTCACCAGAGGTGTCGCCGCCGAGACATCAAAACAGAGAACGGCGCCATCCACCAGGGTGGCCACTGCCTGGTTGAGGGTGAACGTCGGATCTAGGCTCCAGGGGACCTGGCGCACTTGAACCTCCAGTTCGCTGTCCAGGGCGCGCGTTAACACAAAGTCACCATTCGCCTGAAAGTCGTAGTTGAGGCCATCGTAGGTGAACAGATGAGGGTCCCCCCAGGAACCGCCACCGCTGCTCACATCCACAACGATCTGATTCGAGTCAAGGGAGAGATCCACCCCACCATTGGCCGTGCCGCCGTCATCTTGGACCTGAAAACTGAACACTGCGTAATCAGTGCCATTGGTTTCTGGAAAAGGAGTAAAAATAAGCTGGGCATCTCGTAGATCAGATATGGAAATCCATTGTTGCGGACTGAGTGCAATCCCGTGGTTCGTCAGCAGTCCCTGCGCGGGCAGGCTGTTGATCTTCACGGCCATAAGTTGATTGGTTTGCAAATCGCCTGGATCAGAGAAACCAAAATCCCCCTCAGAAAAGACATAGGATGTGTTCATCGCCATGCGGATGGTTTTATTCGCACCTTGGGGAGGGTCATTGATATTCAGCAGCTGAACGTCAAAGCTGGCAGTAGCTGACAAACCACCCGTGTCCGTTGCCTGAACCTGAAGATGAAATTCTCGTGTGGTTGAGACGTCAAAGTCTCCACTATCCAGAACGGTGATGACGCCGGTGACGTTATCGATGGTCAATGCTGGCGTTCCGTCTTGATCGGGATCGGTATTGCCAACCGGAATTGAATAGGTCAACTGATCACCAGGGTCTGGATCTGTGGCGAGCACGGTGCCGACAATCGCTCCAGGGTGAGTGATCTCCGAGACCTCAAACGTTGTCCGCAAAGGAAGAGCCGTGACCATCAGATCATCAATCTGGGCCTCCGACTCCCAAATGGTGTGAATGCCCACCCCACCAAATAAAAGCGGGGCTTGATCGGTCAGATCGATCAAACGAACACCATTGATGCTGACATCAATCTGACCATCATCAAGAGAAGCATAAATATCGATGGGATCTGGGGTTGAATCCCATTGTCCGCGAAACAGAGTCGTTGATCGGCCTTGGTTGACGCGATTCAAGACGATCTGGTTTCGTTCGTTCGCAAACCAGCCACGCGTGCCAAGAAGTTCAAGTTCATAAGCCTGGCCTGCATGGACGGCTGAAGACCGCTGATAACCATCGACCCGCAAAGAAATATTGATGTAATCCCAGGGCGTACCCGGCGTGAAAGCTGCCGTGAGCGAAATCGAATAGTTCGTCCAGCTTTTGTCGCCATCATGAACAACAACTTCGGAATCCCGCGGCCAGCCATTGGTGTCTTTCGTGTGCAACCAGCCATTTCCAATCCATTGGCTGGCTCTAACTGTCTTCCAGTCAGATGACAGAACAGGATGATCAAAGCTGTCTTGAAACAGCAAGGCGCCAAATCGTGGCGCGACGTTGGAGGCGGGCGTCACGGAAGTTTCCTCTTCCTTCCACGATAAGCCTGATGGGGCGCAGCACTGAGATGGACATGGTGGTGCTTTGATAAAATTTCATGACAGCGATACCGTGCTCTTGGCAGAAGAAGCCCTTGTCAACATGATAGGTTTATTCATCAACGAAAGACCAATCCATGGCTGCTCTGTGGACGCCGAATCGATTGTCCGACGCCCCCGATATCCATGTGGATTTCGCAAACCTTATCCAGGGGGTGGGCCTCCGTCCTGAGGACACAGGAGGACAGATCACCTTCACCGGCCAGGATCCCATTTTGCCGAGCAATCACAGACTTGGAGCCATCATGGCCATGGGCATGATGGCTCCGGCCGTGGCCACCCAGATCTTCTACCGCCTGCGCGGCGGGGCGCCTCAGGATCTCTCCGTTGATTTACGACGCGCTGTGGTGCATATCAATCCGATGGCGATGTTCAAACCCTCCGTGGGTGGCTATCCTTATCAAACCTACTTCGTAGCCCCGGATGTCAACCCCTTGGGATTCAACATGTTTGCCACCAAGGACGGACGCTGGTATTTGCCCACGGCGGCCTACCCGCTGGCCGTGCCGCGCTGGATGGAACTGCTCAAAGCGGATCTGAATCACGACGCCATCGCCGCCGCGATCGCGCAATGGAACGCCCTGGATTTGGAGAACGCCGCTGCGGAGCGCGGCATGGTGGGCTCGATGGTGCGCACACCGGAGGAGTGGACCGCGCATCCGCAAGGCGATCTGTTGTCTCGCACGCCGCTGATCGAGATCATCAAGATCGGGGACAGTGAACCGGAGCTGCCCTCTCTGACCGATCCCTCCCGACCCCTGTCCGGGATCAAGGTCGCTGCCTTCACCCATGTCATCGCCGGACCAAACACGGCGCGCACCCTGGCGGAGCAGGGCGCGGAGGTTCTCCACCTGGCCCGGCCAGAATATGAATACGACGCGCTGTTGCAGGACCTCCATCTCGGTTTCCGCTCCACCTGGATGGACCTCAACCAGGCCTCCTACCAGGCGAAGGCCCTTGACCTGCTCAAGGGCGCGGACGTGGTGGTGGAGAACTTTCGCGGCCGCAAGATCGCCAACCTCGGCCTCTCTGCCGAACAGGTGGCCGCCGTGCGGCCAGGCATCATCTACACCTCCCTGCGCGCCTTCGGTTGGGAGGGTCCCTGGCAGGACCGCGGCGGTTTCGACATGGATGCCAACTGCACGTCGGGTTATGCGGTGCTGGAAGGCAGCGAGGAGAAACCCCTGCTGCCCCCGACCGTGATCCTCAACGATTATCTGGCGGGCTACCTCACCGCCTTGGGTGTGATTGCCGCCTTGATCCTGCGTGCCCAAGAGGGCGGCAGCTATCACGTCCGCTGCTCCTTGACCCGCTTCTCGATGTGGTATTCGCAACTCGGCGTATTCGATCCGTCATATGTGAGCGAAATGATCCAACATTCCGATCACAAACCGATCCTGGGCGGCGGCATCACCTTCACGGGCGCTTACGGCCAACAGCACCATCTCGAACCCGGGATCACCTACTCCAAAACCCCTGGCCGCTGGCATGTACCCGGCCATCCTGTTGTCGCTCCTCGGGGATCCAGCGAGCCCGAATGGTTGGGCAAATGAGCTGACGCAGTCCGGCGAAGCTCAAGCCACAGGGAGATGTTGGCCCTGTCGCTGTCCTTGCCACTGTGAATTCAGCCGGAGACGCGGTGGAATCCCTTCGAGCAAGCCTGCAAATGCTTTGGCCAGCAAACAAGATGAAAAGGTGGCCAAGACAGCAAGGCCATCCAGGATTGTCTTTGCAGCGCTAACTCCACCCTTGCGATGATCAGGTCCATTCCCGCAACTCCCTATTGGTCGCCAGCGACACCTCCGATCACGGCTATTTCAGCTAGCTCGTCAACTTGAACCGTTGATCCTCCCAACCCACCACGACCGCCCGGACCATCATTCAACGGACCGCTGCGCCCACCACCGGGCCTGCGCCTTGCGGGGCGACTGGACAGCCTCCAAGCTGTTGATGCTGGCGCCCCAGAGAGCCACGGTTGAAGGCTCGCCATTCTCATCTGTGTCCCATTCCAAGTCCTGAACAAGGTCTTGCCTGAGACAAGCGAGCGCTCGATGAGGGCTGGCCTCGTCCTGGCGACCTTCTCAACGACCTCGGGCACAGAGCTGATCAGTCCTCTTGGTTGTAGGCGCCAGCAAGGGCGGCAGGCCGCTGCCTCCATCGGTTCGGCCCCCTCACTCGCGAGCACCTGCCGATGCCAGCAGCCCACACCCAAGACCTGACAGTTGTCTCACGCATCTTACCTGCGTCTTATATCAGTTCTAGAAGTGCGTCTTGAATGCAACTACTAATACTGGCAGCGCGGGCGTCCTCTGCGTCTTCTTTTCTGCTGTCTCGTTGGACCCACTCGATCCCACCCGGCTGCTCCAGCCGGGTGCGGCAGGCCCGCGCCTCCCTCCGCCCTGCCCTCAGGCCTCCTTGAGAAGCGACGCGTGCGACGCCGCGCCTTTCTTATTCGTCTCAATCCCGTCTCGAAATTGGTCTTTGAATGCGTCCTGAGCAAGACATCAGAGACTGCCTCGGGCTGGCTCGCCCGCCCCTCACCCCGGCTTGTGTCCTCAGAACCCGTTGCCCGCCGACAAAGCGACCGACACGGTTTCGCCTGAGACCCGAGAGCAGGGATCGGGCGGGATCCTTGGGGAGTCTCAATGCAGCCGCATCCCGCGTCTCATGGGCCAGGAGTTGAGACTCCCGTCGGCGGAGGTTGGCGGCAAGCGCGGACGACGTTGCGCGGCGGGACCAAGCTGGGCGTGAAGCGAAGGTCCGCTCGACCGTCTCATCCGCGTCCTAGGCTAAGTCCAAGAAATGGACCAATAGTGGACCAAAGAGACTGTCTGATCGGTCCGCTCATGGGTCCCCGTTCTTTCCATGGGCGCCTCAGCCCAGCCGCTACCCGTTGCCCGTTGCCCGTAACCCGCAGCCGCCCCCAAGGAGGGATTGCACGCCCTGGCCTCCGCCTCATCCCCCGTCCTCCAGGCCCGAGTCGCGCTTGCTGATCTGTGTCAAAGACAGATCAGCAGGCTTGTCCAACCCTTGCTCTGACTGGCATCTCGGGGCTTGTCCAGACCAGCTTCAGAGGATTGGCCAAGGGATCTGGCCAAGATCGGAGTGTTTTGCGCACGAGCGACCGCTTGGACCCGACAGGCGTCGGCGTGACGCCAGGGTGATTCGTCTCGCCAACATCGAAAAATCGTCAACTTCTGGATGGATGACTGACCAAGGGAAGGGGTCTAGAGCCTCAGAGCCGGCCAGAACGAAGGGATTTTCGAGAATCACTTGTCTTGACTAAGAGCAGCTTCGGGACCCATTCCGAGACACAGTCAAGACGATTGGTTGCCTGGCGCGCGCCTCCTCGTCTCTCCTCGTCCTCTTCTCGCGTCTTCTCTGCTCCCCTCGAACGGCTTCAGTCGCTCACCTGGCCGACCAGCGACCTCGAAACTGAGACTGGTCATGGGACCAGCCGCAAGACCAAGAGGCGACGCGTGAATGGGTCAATCGGTCGCGGCGGGGTGCTGTCGGTAGAGCTCCTTCAGTAGTTGATAGGCCTCATTCAATCGGCGCATCGTCTCCACAGATCCCCCGGAATCGGGGTGATGTTTCAGCGCCATTTCTCGATAGGCCTCCCGGATCTGTGTCAGGGTCACCCGCTGTCCAGGATCGGTGGGTAATTGCAGTTGCCGCAGCGCCCCGTGCAAGGTCATGGTGGATTCGAGCGTCTGGAATGACGTCCCCCGTTGCCGGCGACGGAAGCGGTGCACAAAGCGATGCACCAGGGTCGGAATCCTCAGGGGCAACGTTTCGGCGCTGAACGGATCTTCCAACACCCCCGCCGTCACGATCACCCGCTCCAGACTTGGCGGAGCATCACTCCAACGGGGATCAACCTCCCGCATCAGGCGCACCGCCGCCGTCCAGGTGAACAGTCGGCCATCACAGAGATCCGCGTGGGGCCAGATGTCATGGGCCAACCAGCTCATGGCCGCCTCCACGACGGCGGCGTTCGGCGATTGGCTGAAGAGATTCAGCCAATGGGAGGTCACGATTTCCTCGCTCTGCCGCAACAAGACTTCCGAAACCTTTGGCCATGCCGCCACCGAAGCTTGGGGGGGATCGAAGTCTTTTTCAACCTGCAGACTCCGCCGCAATTGCTGCGAGCGTCGCCGCACAAAACCGGGAAGATCGATGCCTTTGCTCTTGCCCCCCGCCCCCAGCGATCGACTGGTGGGACGCGCTGGCGTCAGCTCTGTTCCCCAGCCCTCCATCGCCCATTGCCCTTGCCCCACCAACACCAGCGCCGCGCTGTCATCCAACGACCCCGCGCTGTCCGGCGGGGATTCCGCCAAGACGTCCTCCACAGCGGGAGAGGGCGCCACCACCACCTCCTCTTCGCTCCTGAAGATCTCATCCAGCAGTCGCTCCAGCACATCGCCCCGGTTCCGCAGCCCCCATTCCCTTTTCAGGGCGTCAATGTGGGTCAGCTTCTCCAGGGACAGCTCCATGCTGATCCGTCGCCGGGTTGCGCTCGATTCGTCCGTCGGTGTCCTCTTCATCGCTCCTCAAGGGTTCCGCTGCCATTGCCGCAGCAACAGCTCCTGAGCTTCCAGCGCTTCTCGGTAACGATCCGTCAGCGGATCGCTGCGCGGACTGGCCGGCGGCGCGGCTTCCAGGTTCGGTGGCGGTTGCAACCAGGAGGGGGGCGCGGGAGCCCGCAGAAGGTCTGGCGGCGGCCTCAGCGGGCCTGGAGCCCTGGGAACAACCCGCTGCCGGGGTGCTGGGGGCACCTGCGGCTGGGGGGGCGAGAGCCGCTGGGGAGGAGGGGCCACGCGGACGCCCATTGCACCACCATTGTCCAGAGCTGGTGGCGGGGACTGCGGAGGAGGGGTGTCGCGGTTGAGACGCGCCATCTCCTGGCGGCGCTCCCGCTCCTGCAGCTGAACCAGCTGGGACGATGGCACGACGCTGAGAAGGTGGCCGGGGGTGGAGTCTGCTGGATAGACCAGGGACAGGCGAATCGGCGTGGGCTGCCCGGGCTGCAAGTTGAGTTGGGACAACGAAAGGCTCTGCCCTGAGCGCAAACCGACGTGCACCGACTGCAAGCCCTCCGGAGTGCGGATTTCGATGGAGCCGCGAAAGGCGGTGAACGGCCGCCCGCCGATCGGTGCGGGATGGCTCAACACCAGGTCGTGGGGTCCCTGCCCCTGCAGCTTCAGATCGACGTCAAAACGCACTCCATAGGTGCCGACATTGTCAAGCGAGGAATCGACGACGCGACTGGCCAGCGCATTCACCTGCACGTCCCCGGTGCCGAAATGCGTGCGCCGGGTGCTGGTCAGCGGCACATGCAGAGGTCCGAGTCGATCCAAATCATGCTGCAGGCTGGCTTGGTAGTGATCCCCCAGGGCGACGCCGCCAACCCTGGAAAAAATGGTCCCCGCGTGAATCTCGCTGATCCGTCGGAGATAGACCCGCCCGGGCGCCAACTGACCGCGATCCATCACCGCAAACAGATCCTCATCCCCCTGGGGATCCTTGGCGGCCACGACGGCAACCTGCAAGGGGCCATCGCTGCGACCGCGCAGCAGAGCATTGGCGATGCCCAACGCGGGCAGGGCCGTGCGGAAGAGCACCACCCGCCCACGTGGTGGGATGGTGATCTCTTCACTGAGCCTTGGATCCAACCGCCCACGCAAGAGCTGAACCGCGGTCGCGTCTCCGGGGCCTGTGTTCCAGGGGCGCGGTCCCAGGGGCCGGACCCCCAAAAGATGTTGGGCCAGATAGGGAGCTTCAAAACTGTTGCGCACCGCCCCGGCGCTGAAGGTCACCCGCACGGGCTGAAGGCCGGGGTTGATGAGAATCGTCGCCAGGGTGAGCGCGGTTCGCCGCTTTGAGGGAGAGATGGAGGCCCGGTAAGGAGGGAAGTACTTGTGGTGAAGATGCAGACCGAAGTCACCATTGAAGGTGTAAGCCGGCATCTTCACCGCCTCGCCCGTCTCGGCCGCGATGGCCACCCCGGGAACCGTGCTGATCAGCAGCCCTGGGCCCTCCACCTCCTCCGGCTGGTTGGAGTGCAGCACGGGCACCGTGTTGAACCGACCCCGCAGGGCGATCGCCCGTTGGCCCTCCATCAGCGCCACGTAGGACTGGGCCTGGGCCTGGGGAGCCAGGAGGAGGAGCCCACCCAGGGCGAGACCGGGGAACAGGCGGGGAGAAGAGGGAGCGAAAACCGCGAGCACTGCAGGAGAGAAAAACAGTTGCTGTGGAGGAGCTCATGATGGCTACCCTCGCCCAACCTGCCGGAAAATCCAGTGGTTCGGTCTCGGGGGATCGATCAGGCCCGCTAGAACCTGCTCAGTTCCCCTTCCTCCTCCATGTTCTCACCCCTTGGATGCGGCTGCCTCTCCGGAGAGGACTTCACCTCCCATCGGCGCCGGCACCAGGAACGAAAACTGCGCCTGCTCATGGCCTGGAGAGACGGGCTGGAGCGGCAGCTGGCGGCGGTGAATGCCGCGATGGCCACGCTCGAGCGGCAGATGGAGCGCGACCAACCCGCCCCCCAGGGCTGACGGGCCTCGGCGCCTCCTGGAGCTGCTCCCGGAGGGTGGCCAGACTCTTGTGCAGACATCGCTGCACGGTCATGACGCTCACCTCCAGCGCCGCCGCCGCCTTGCGATAGCTCCATCCCTGCACCACCACACAGCGCAGCACCCGCTGGCTGCGCGGATCGAGTTCGGCGACAAGAGCCTCCAGGCGGGACAGCTTCTCGCGATCCCCCTCGCCCGTGTCCTCCCCGGGGTTGGCCACCTGGTCCAGCAGATCCCCCTCCAGTGGCGTTGGCCGACAGAGTTGCCGGTGGCGATGCAGAAGCCGCCACTGCTCCCAAGTCATCCCTAGACGACCGAGCAGTTCGGTTCTCGCCGCCAGCGGGTCTGTGGACGTCATGGCCGCGGTTTCCTCCAGGCGAGCCAGGCGCGTTTGCAGCTCGCTCTGCCGCCTGGGGAGACGCACACTGGCCGCGCCGTCCCGCAGATAGTGCAGGATCGCTCCACGGATGTGGGGCCGGGCGAAGGCGGAAAACGGCGTTTGCAGGGATTGGCGGTAGAGCTCAGCCGCCCGGATCAGCCCCAGCAGTCCCACCTGGATGAGATCCTCGCGGGGTTCCTGACAACGCAGCCAGTAATGGCAGGCCAGGGGAGGGACCAGGTGGCGATGGGCTTCCACCAGGGCATTGCGCCGTTGGAGGTCGAGGGGCAAGGGTTTGCCGCGTCCGCGGCACGGGGTTGAGGAACGGGGAAAGGCACCGGTGCGGGAGTTCATGGGATCAGCGTGTTCGAGGGTGTCAGCACCGAGCGTCGAGAGTCAGCCCGCTGGGCCTTGTCCTCTCGGCTCTCCTTCAAGAACAGCCCGGGCCGGGGCATCTGACAAGCGTGAAAACACCTGATTGTTCGGCGTCAGACACGGGCGCCACTCCCGCCCGCCTCCGGCCTCTGGGCGGCCACCTCCGCCAGCAGCCGCCAGGGCCCGTGCCGCTCCAGCCACGCCAGATCGGAGTGGGCCGTGCAAAGGAGAAAACCGGCGAAGCCCAGGCCATTCACGCTGAAGCCCGCACAGTGCTCCCGCACGCGGCGCACCGTCAGAAACCAGTCGTCGTCAAAGATCAGGTTGTAGGGGTGGCACGGATGGCGGGTCTCCTCCGGACACCCCAGCGCGAGACGGCGCGCATGCTCCCTGTAGAGGCCAGGAAGATCTGTCCCCCCCCGCGGATCCGACCGAGGGCTCAAGGCGAAGAGCCAGGACCACAGCGGCTGCGCTTCCGGCTCCTGAAGGTGGTTCTGGAGCACGCTCGCCAGGGGGCAGCTGGGCTCTCCGGGATGGCGGGGTAGAAGCTGCAGGTGGCGATGGGGTTGGCTCGCGCCGGCCGTGGGGCCACTGTTGAAAAACCACAACCCGCCAGTGTCTCCAGCCACATGGGCCACGGCCCGCCAGTCCGCCTCCTCCAACCAGCCGGTCTGCGGTTGCCATCCCTGGGTGATCAACAGCAAGTGGCAAGGCTGAACCGGATATTTGTTCAGGATCAGGGCGTGGCTGTCGGCGAGGCGACCGATCTCCAGAGGTGCCTCCCAGGGAAGAAACGGGTTGGGTTTCGGCCCCTCCCGGGACAGGTGGCGGGGAGGGGCCCCCTCGAGCCTGCGCAGAAGGAACGGATCCACGCCCGGCAAGGCGAGCACGCGCGTGGCCAACGGGACCAGGGCACCGCTGTCGAGAGCCCGCTCGGAGACGGACCGCGCCTGCTGCCAGTAGCGCTCAGCTCGCACCGAGCTGCAACCGGGCCAGGGAGGCTCCCCGGTAGTAGTGCGACAGGATCTCGGAGAACTTCAGCCCCTGCTGCGCCAGGTCTTGGGCTCCGGTCTGGCTCATGCTGGCGCCGAGGTGGCCATGGGCCTCGTCGACGATCTGCTGCGTGGCCGCATAGAGGCTCTCCACGATTCCTCCCTGGAAACTGAGGATCACCCCCGCCGTGGAGCGGGTGGCCTGCTCGGTGGGCCCGCTGACGCTGCTCAGGCCCTCATAGTTCTGCCAGCGGGTCGTGTCCCCCAGGTGCCAGTGCTCGCTGGCGGGTCGCGCCATGTGGGCCATGGCGTAAGAACGGGCGGCCACCGCCTGAGCCCGCAGGGCCTCCATCCGCCAGCCGCTGGGCATCTCCCCACCGACCACGGAGCTGATGTAACTCTCCAAGGGCAGATGGTTGACCACCTGAATGCCATCGGCGGCGCGCAGCACGCGAAGACGCCCGGCGTAGGCCCGTCCATCCGCCCGCAACGGGCTGCCGTCCTCGCTTTCGATCCACACCTCCGCCAGGGTGCCCAGCAGCGCGTCCGCCCCGCTCCCTGCGCCCTTCAACCCTTGGCGCAACACCTGTCCCTCCCGGCTCATGACCCGCCAGGCTCCCTCCCCGCCGAGCGTGGGTTGAGAGGAGAGCTTGAGCAGCGCGACACGGATTTCCAGATTCAAGGCGTCGGCCCCTGGAGCCGTCGCCGGCGAGCGGCCCGGGGGCGTCGCTCCCAGGCGTCGCGCCTGCAGGGAGCGGGTGGGATCGGTGGATCCCGCAGCCGAGGCGATGTCAGCCCGGGCGGCCGATGACCTCGGGCCGGACGTCGAGGCGGGGGGAGGCGCCATCAGGGCATCGAGCACCTCTTGCTGACTGGCGTTGACGGGGGGGCGCAGGAGGGACTGGGAGGCGAAGCCCATGCCGACGGCGGAAAACGCGAGGGGCGTGGCGAGCAGAAGGGGATGGCGGACCGCCTGGCCGCTCATGGACCGCAGGCCTCGTCCCACTCCTCGGAGGCGGGAGAGGGTACCGGGTCGGACGGCCCGCCGCGTCCGAAACCATGCTCTGGCACGACCCGCAATGTTCCCTCCCACAGCAGATGTCCCGAACCCGTCAGGCGGATCATGCCTGAGGAACCCGCTTCACAGACCATCCCCCCCGGACGGTCGGAACATTGCCATCCGATCACCCGGGCCCGCTGGAGGCGTTCCAGCCAGTAGGGGGCCACCAGGGCATGGGCGGAACCGGTGACGGGATCTTCCTCCAGCCCCAGGCCCGGGGCGAAGAAGCGCAGCTGATAGTCCGCCGGTTCCCCAGCCACCCGCGCCTCCGGCGTCCCGGAGGGAGGAAGGGCCTGCATGAGCACCAACCCATCTCGCGAGGGCTCGGGAAGGCCGTGCGCCACCTCCCGCAGCTGCGCCAGGGGCGCCGATGACGGCAGCAGCACAACGTGATAACCCAGGTCGGACTGCCAGCAGGCCTCGGGCGTCACCCCATGCCACTCCGACAGCCAGGGCAGCAGCTCACCAGAGGCCTCGGCTGCCAGGGGCCGCAAGGGGAAACGGGGGAGGTCCAGCTGCCCTCGCGGGGCGGTGTCGATCCCGGACACGGGCGGCGCAAGGAGCCGCACGGTCAGGGAGCCGCTGCGGGTGTGAAAGCGGGTGCTGGCTCCCGGGCTCAGCTGACCCCAGTGAGCGAGGGCGAGTAGCGCCGCCAAGGTGGCGTGGCCGCACAGGGGAACCTCTCGGCGGGGTGTGAACCAGCGCAGCGACCAGGTTCCCTCGGGGCGGGGGAGGAGAAAGGCGGTTTCGGATTGCTTGAGGCTTCCGGCCACCCGCTGCATCCAGCTCGCGGGTGCCGCGTCGCCCAGAAGGATCACCGTGGCCCCGTTGCCGCCCAGGGGGCCTTCGCTGAAGGCCTCCACCAGCACGGCGGGCAAGCCGCCCGCCCTCACCACTGGAGCTCCTCCGGTCGCGGTTCCCGTTCCATCAGCGCCTGAACCGCCTTCCGGGCGGTGAGGCGCCCCTCCAGCATCTCCACCACCTGGCGGCAGATCGGCAGCGACCACCCCTCTCGGTCGGCCAGCCGCACCGCGGCGCGGGCGGTTCCCGGCCCCTCCACGGTGGCCTGAATCCGCTCCCGCGCCTCGCCCGCGGACACCCCCTCCGCCAGGAGCCCGCCAAAGCGGTAGTTGCGACTCAGGTTGCTGTTGGCGGTGGCCAGCAGGTCCCCCAGCCCGGCCAGTCCGTAGAGCGTGCTGGGCTGCCCCCCGAGAGCCTTGAGCACCAGGCCGATTTCCGCGAGGCCTCGGCAGAGCAGGGAGGCTTTGGCGTTGGCGCCGAGCCCGAGCCCGTCGCTGATGCCAGCGGCGATGGCCATGACATTTTTGAGCGCCGCCGCGATCTCCGTTCCCACCGGATCCTGGTTGGTGTAAAGCCTCAGGTGGGGGGTGCGCAGGTCCCGTTGGAGCCGTTGCGCGAGCTCCGGGTCGCGGGCGGCGATCACGCTGGCCGCCGGCAGGCCGTGCGCCAGCTCCGTGGCGAGGTTGGGACCGCTGAGCGTGGCCATGGGGACATGGGGCAGGGGACCGCTCCAGAGGCCGCTGGCGCCGCAGAGCGCCTCGGGGTCCAGCCCCTTGCTGCAGCTCAGCAGGGGCACGGCGCCCGGCCAATGGGGCGCCAATCGCTCGGCCAGGCGCGGGATGGCCGCCATGGCCACCGCAGACACCACCAGGTCCGCCCCCGGGAGACCATCCTCCGGGTTGCCGCCCAAGCGCCGGCTCCAGGTGGTGAGGTGATGGCCCTCGGCCCGCCACAGGTCAGCGAGGGTGCTGCCCCAGGCTCCCAGTCCCAACAGCGTGATCCGCAGCGTGCCCTCCACCAGGTGAGCTGCTGCCATCATGCGTCAAGCCACCTCTTCGCCTGTGTCGGCCAGCCCAGCGGACTCGCCCCGACCCTGGAGCCAGTGGCGGGGTCATGCCCTGGTGGTCGGACCGGGAGGCATCGGTCAGGCCCTGCTGGACGCCCTGCCGCGGCGGGCGCCTCATTTGCGGCTGTGGTCCGCCGGGCGGGGGCGGGGCGAGCTGCGGGTGGATCTGGAGGATCCCGAGAGCCTGGCGACCTTTGGCGAGCGGGTGGCGCGGGAGCTGGCCCCTCTTCGGCTGGTGATCTGCGCCGCCGGTGTGTTGCACGGAGAGGGGTTGCAACCGGAAAAACGGTTGTCGCAGGTGAACGCCGAGGGATTGCGTCGCAGCTTCGCCGTCAACGCTTGGGGCCCGCTGCTCCTGGCCCAGGCAGTCGAGTCCGCCCTGCCGCGAGACGAGCCCGTCCACCTGGCCAGCCTGTCGGCGCGGGTGGGCAGCATCGGCGACAACCGGCTGGGGGGGTGGTACGGGTACCGGGCCGCGAAGGCCGCCCAGAACCAGCTGCTGCGCACCCTGGCCCTGGAGTGGCGCCGACGTCTGCCCCTGGCCTGCGTCACCCTGCTCCACCCCGGCACGACGGCCACGGCGCTCTCCCAGCCCTTTCAGGGCTCGGTTCCACCCGGCAAACTCTTCACTGCTGAACGGGCTGCGGGCCATCTTCTCGATGTGCTCGAAACCCAGACGCCCGAACGGTCGGGCGCGTTTCTGGCCTGGGATGGCCAACCGATTCCCTGGTGAGGCGGCGTCGCTGGTGAGGCGCCGTCCCGTGTTCCAGGGGGCAGGCTTGACCCTCAGGCAGCGTGGGCGCGCAAAAGGTCCAAAGGGATCACCTCAAGGGTGGAGATCTCACAGGCGTCCAGCCGGACCGGGGGCGCCATGCCGTCCTCATAGGCCTGCAGCCAGCGCGTCGCGCACACGCACCAGTGGTCGCCTGGCTTGAGGCCAGGAAAGCCGTACGCCGGCGCCGGGGTGCTGAGGTCGTTGCCCTGGGCCTGGCTGTAGGCCAGGAAACCCTCACTGACCACACAGCAGACGGTGTGCCGGCCAAGATCGGCGCCATTGGTGCGGCAGGACCCGTCCCGAAACCAGCCGGTCATCGGTGCGCAGCCGCAGGTGACCAGGGGGGCGCCGAGAACATTGATGGCGGAAGCCGAAGGCTCGTTGATCACGGCGCTCACAGGGCTGAGGAAGGGACGTCGCGGAAAGTCTGATGGAGGAAGCGCACAAATTGCATCCAGGTGGTTGACGAGTTGCCGGGGGGAGGCGTTAAAGGTCGTCTAGCACCACCCCCTTCATGAGCTGGGATTTCACCGAAGACGCGGCCTTTCTCGCCCTTTGCGACGCCTTCAAGGAAAGCGGTGAGTCCTCTGCTGTGGAATTCCTCGCCCATGGCGAGGGGGCCTTCCATTTTCAGGAGCTCATCCAGAACGCTGCCGGCGAAGGCATCGATCTCAGCGATTCGGACGACATGGAGGATTTTCAGCAGGAGGTGATCGAGACCCTGGAGGATCTCTGCACCTGACCGCAAGGCGCGTCAGCGCGGCGAGAGCCTCTCAGGAGGCCCTCCTGCACACCCTGGGTCAGTCCCCGTAAAAGAAGGCGATCTCCTTGGCCTTCAGACCCTCCCAGCCCGCGGCTTTCAAACGCGCGTCCAGTTCCGCCTGGTCGTAGTGCTTGGCGCCACTGCGGACGATGCGGTTGCGCATGGATTTGGTCACGCCGCTTCGGGGTCGCGCGTTTTCTTTGGCCATCACCTCGCGATACAACTCCAACATCGGCGTGGGCAGCGGAGAGCCATCGAGATCCAGGCCGGCGGTGATGGCTTGATCAATGGCGTCAGGGCCGGAGAGGGCCATGGCAGAACAGATCGGGCTGGACCAGCCTGCCACGGCGCTCAAGCGCTGAAATAACGGGCCTTGCTGTGCAACGCCACCAGCGCCGTGGTGCTCTGCTCAGGTTCGAGCTGATCACTCTCGTCCATGGAGAGACCGATGCGCTCAGCCCCCAGCCAGGCCAGTTGCTGCCTGGAGTCTGCCACGTTGGGACAGGCCGGATAGCCGAAGGAATAGCGGCTGCCTCGATAGCGCTGAGCCAGGATGTCGCGAAGCGCTTCCGGCTCTTGTTCCGCAAAACCCAGCTCAGCACGGATGCGAGCATGGGTCCACTCGGCGAGAGCCTCAGCCATCTGGACCGCCAAGCCATGGAAATACAAATAATCACTATATTGGTCTGCACGGAATAGCGATTGCGCAAATTCAGTGGCCTTTTCGCCCATCGTCACCGCCTGCATGGGCAGGACATCTGTGGCGATTGGAAAGCCATCCTCGGCGAATTGCTGATCGCGATAAAAGTCGGAAATACAATAACGGTTGCCTCCTTTTTGCCGGGGAAGCGCAAAGCGTCCAAGGATGGTTTTCGCCCCGGTGGGCAGCGCTTCCGAGGAAAGGTTGGCGGGATCGAAAACGAGCACCGCATTGCCGTCCCTGGCGCAGGGGAAATAGCCGTAGGCCACTCGCGGCGTCAGCAGCCGCTCCTCCAGGCAGCGCTGCAACCAGTGCCGAAGCACTGGTTCGGCTTTGGCTTGGAGCATCTCCTCGTAGGCCTCGCGCGATTGCTCCTGGCTCTTGCGCAGTTGCCATTG
>Ga0194130_10003198_pt1 | contig 22335 bp, 12 predicted proteins | sample TA2KigsurfametaG_FD_160084 | JGI IMG/M metagenome (GOLD analysis project Ga0194130, IMG submission 160084) | Freshwater microbial communities from Lake Tanganyika, Tanzania - TA2015050 Kigoma 12 surface | ecosystem: Environmental > Aquatic > Freshwater > Lake | place: Tanzania: Lake Tanganyika... | reverse complement strand
TCAAATATGTTGCAGTGATTGAACCAGCATTTACTATATTGTTATTACACATATCAAGGTTTCTTCCCAGCGTGGTGATACCGCTCACATCCAGCGCACCGCGAACCTTGGCCGTCCCGCTGACATCCAGGGTATACCCGGGGTTCGTGGTGCCGATGCCGACATTGCCGGAAGAATCAATGCGAAGGCGTTCGGTATTCCCCGTCGCCAGTGAGCGGATTTAAGGTCATAATTTGATATGTTGGAATAAAATTGAGTGGAATAAAAAACAAAATGTGGAAAGACATAAAAACAAAATAACACAAAATAATAAAGAGAGAAATGAACACACTGAATAGCACTATTTCAGCAAAAACATATGTTCCAATAAAAACAGCCGGGATTGAACGTGTTCGGGTAGATGTAAATGGGAATGTCGGGATCGGCACTACTTCGCCAGCCGCAACATTGGATATAAATGGAACAATGAAAGTTTCAACAAATCAAACAAATGGTTCATTTAAACTTGGAAATAGTGCAATTTTATATAAAAATTCTACAAATTCATTGAGTATTGGTAAAAACGCATTAAATACAGAAACTTCGTCGGGAAATAACAATATAGCACTTGGAGACAATTCATTATGTAATAATACAAATGGATTTAATAATACTTCATTGGGAGTAGGTAGTTTAACAACCACTACAACTAGCAGCGACACAACAAGTGTGGGATACAATAGTTTAACTATCGCCAACGACGTCAGTGGTTGTAATACATCAATTGGGTCAAAATCATTGTCCGCATTAACAACTGGAAAATCAAATGTATCAATTGGGTACAACGCGGCATCTCAATTAATAACGGGCACATCTAATATTTATGTAGGGGCAAATATAACTGCAACCAACGGCGCAACAAATGAAATCGTTCTTGCTCCGAATGGTATAGGAAATGGTTCAAATACTATAACAATTGGAAATTCTAGTACAACTAAAACCGTATTATCCGCAACAACTGGCGTGGGTATTAATACAACCACGCCAGCCGCAATGCTTGATGTAAATGGAACTGTAAAAATCGGCGGAACATTGGATTTATCGGGATATAATATTGTGAATAGCGCGCCAATCGTATTTCCATACACGAGCACAAATGCTGGAAATGTAGGGTATTTAAATTTATGTATGCCGATTGAAGGAATTGTTATGTGGAGTGGGACAACTGTTCCGCAAAATTGGGGACTGTGTAATGGCAGCACATATGGAACTATTGTTTCGCCGGATTTGAGGGATAAATTTATATATGGCGCTTCTTCTCTTCCGGCACAACGAACTGGTGGGTCAAATACGGTTACATTAACTGCCGCAAATATTCCATCACATACACACGGAATTTCAATATCGGGAACAACCGGGCAAAGAACAAGTGGTATTGTAAATGGTACAATAGGAAACCACAGTCACACCGCACAGGTGTTTAAAAAACAACGTAGGGGACAATCAGGAGGAGGAAATAATCAGGGTGGTCAAAGTGGACAAGCAACTACTGCTAACAGTACTGTAAATGTACAAAAGTATGATCCAGGACATACACATACAATAAGTATCCCATCTGGAACTGCGGATTCAAACAATACTACTACTTCTTCATTTAGTATAATGCCACCATATTACATATTAGCATTTATAATTAGAATTGCATAATATAATTTCAATAATATAAAAAATGTAATAAATGTAATTATATATTAATACATAAACAAAGTCATATTTCATATTATTATGAATGTAAATAGTACAATATCATCAAAAACATATGTTCCAATAAAAACAGGCGGAATTGAAAGAATACGCATAGACAACAATGGAAATATGGGTATTGGGACAATAACCCCAGCTACATCATTAGATATTAGTGGGAACAGTCGTATATCAACAAACTCTGGTGTGGACGGAACATTATTTGTAGGAAACGCTAAAATCAATTATAAAAATTCAAACAGTAATCTAAGTATTGGTTCTTCATCATTGACCACCATTGAAAATGGAAGTAATAATGTTGCATTAGGAAATAATACACTCACAAATAATTTGGTAGCAGGAATAAATAATTTGGCATTAGGACATAATGTATTAAACGCAAATACAAATGGTGATGATAATGTAGGGGTTGGATATAATTCATTGTCATTAAACACTACTGGAAATTACAACATTGCGGTTGGTTCGGGAGCTTTATCAAATGTTCAATCCGGTTCTTCTAATGTTGCGGTTGGAAGAAATACAGGTTCAACATTAAGCACTGGTTCTAATAATACTTATATTGGTGATTCTATTATTTCAGGGTCATCTAGTTCTAATAATGAAACAGTAATTGGTTCTAATATTACAGGTCTTGGTTCCAATTCCACGCTTATTGGAAAAAGCGGTACAAATACAAAAACGTTTATAAATAGTACTCAGGTAGGGATTAACACAACGACCCCACAATCTACATTAGATGTTAATGGAACTGCTATTTTTCGTGGAACATTAGATTTATCCGGTAACACAATCACAAATATAGCGAATCCGGTATCTCCTTATTCTGATACAGACATAACTACTGTTGATTTTGTAAATATTTGTATTCCAATTGGAACGATTATTATGTGGAATAGTTTAACTCCACCCACAAATTGGCGAATTTGTGATGGAACAAACGGGACACCAAATTTATTAGGGCGTTTTATTTATAGTTCTCAACAAGTAGCGTATCCATCACAGCTAACCGGCGGCACTTCAACTGTGTCTCTTACTAATAGTAATTTACCGTCACATACACACACGTTTTCAGGTTCAACTATTACTACAAGTAATAGTACCACTAATATTACTTTTTATGATGCGGGTCATGCACATACATATACATCATTTCAAAACGGTCAAGTCGGTATTCAAAATGGCACTGGTGCGCCTGGTACAGGTTCAACCGGTGCAAATACTGGTGTTACACAAGCACCATTAAGTTATTACGACCCTACTCATAATCATTCTGTATCAATTACTGCTTCAACACAAACAACCGGCGCCGGTTCTTCAATCCAAAATATACCACCATATTATGTATTGGTTTATATCATGCGGTTTCAATAAACCGTTTCTGATTTTCAAATAAATGTAATTATATAATAATAATCACATGTATAGTTCAACAACAATATTATCATCAAAAACATATGTTCCAATAAAAACTGGCGGAATTGAGAGAATACGCATAGACAACAATGGAAATATGGGTATTGGAACAACCGTGCCAGGAAGTTCATTGGATGTAAGTGGGAACATTCGTATATCAACAAACTCTGGTGTGGACGGAACATTATTTGTAGGAAACGCCAAAATCAATTATAAAAATTCAAACAGTAATCTAAGTATTGGTTCTTCATCATTGACCACCATTGAAAATGGAAGTAATAATGTTGCATTAGGAAATAATACACTCACAAATAATTTGGTAGCAGGAATAAATAATTTGGCATTAGGACATAATGTATTAAACGCAAATACAAATGGTGATGATAATGTAGGGGTTGGATATAATTCATTGTCATTAAACACTACTGGAAATTACAACATTGCGATTGGTTCGGGGGCTTTATCAAATGTTCAATCCGGTTCTTCTAATGTTGCGGTTGGAAAAAATGCGGGTTCAACATTAAGCACTGGTTCTAATAATACTTATATTGGGGATTCTATTATTTCAGGGTCATCTAGTTCTAATAATGAAATGGCGCTTGGTTCTAATATTACAGGTCTTGGTTCCAATTCCGTACTTATTGGAAAAAGTGATACAAATACAAAAACAACAATTTGGAATAGTACTGGATTAGGAATTAATATTAATCCCCAAAGTACATTACATGTAAATGGTTCATTGAAAATCCGTGGTAATTTGAATATGAGTGGTAATTTTATTACAAATGTTGCTTCGCCTGTGACACCATATACAAATACTAGTATTGCAACAATTGGATATATTGATTTATGTATGCCAATTGGTTCTATAATAATGTGGAACAAATCAACTATTCCCGCAAATTGGAGAATATGCGACGGAAATAATGGAACACCCAATTTAACAAATAGATTTATAATGGGAACACAACAAACAACTGTTTTTCCTACTAGAACAGGTGGAGTATCTACCGCAACATTAGATACCAATACAATGCCTTCACATACACATTCGTTATCATTTTCGCAAACATTAACAACCACTTCAAATAATTCTGTAAATATTCAAATTACTGATGCAGGTCATTCTCATCAATATACTGCTTACTACCCATTCAACCACAGCCAACAACGAGGACAATGGGCACAGTCCACTGCTGATCAGGATAATCTTAATCAAGAACAACATCAAGGAGGTGATACTTCAACAAATTCATATACTTTATATTCAATTGAGTCGTCGGGTCATTCACATACATATCAATTTCAAACTACAACATCTAGTTTCGGAACAGCAGCTTCATTTCAATTACTACCTGCATACTATGTGCTTTTATATATTCAACGTGTCCAATAAATAATATAAAAATATTTTTACTATTATTCTATAATTATTATGGAAAATAGTATATTTGTATATGAAAATTATATTACCAATAAAAATTTGTATACTTCAAAAGATACAATAAAAGAACTAATTGAAATGGGAAATCCAGGTTCGTGTATATATACAATTGAAAAGGCATTTTCGGATGAATTATGTGATAATTTAATAAAATATATGATTACAAACAAAGAAAAATGGAAATTTAGAAATATAGCCTACGGAAACAATATAGAGTGTAATTTTCTAAGTATAGATCAATTAAAAAATGATTGTAATATAGCAAAAAAATACGATAATGAAATATGTAATAATATAAACAAAATATTATCATCATTAAGAAATAAAAATAAATATTTTGCTGGATATTATGACGGTGGATATGATTTAAGACAAGTATTTGGAAAATCGCATTGTCATACTGATGGTATTGAACTTATTGGAAAAGATAAAAACTATGTAAGATGTCTTAGTTTGATTATTGTATTAAACGATGACTATGATGGAGGCGTTTATAATTTCCCAAATCATAATGTTTCTTTTAAAGCAAAAAAAGGACAAGCTGTTTTATTTCCGCCATATTGGACACATCCACATGAAGTTAGTTCAGTATCAGATAATCAATTTAGATATACAATTAATACATGGATTTTTGAAAATATAATAAATTCATAAATCAATTTAAACATTAGAAAATATACACTCTAACACAATAACCTAATATGGATAAAATTGTAATTTACGACAATGTGTTAAATGAATCTGAATTATCACAATTAGATAAAAATATTGTGTCTTTTAAATGGAGTTATGCTGGTGTTTCAGATAGTAAATCGCCGGTATCAACTAAATTTTGGTACTCAGAATTGTTTGATAATTTGTTTTTTACAGAAACGTTAAAACAAAAAATAGAAAAAATAACAAATAAAAAATTTAAAATTGATCGCGTCTATGCAAATGGACAAACATTTGGTCAAGATGGAACCTACCACAAAGATAATGAATCAGATAGCCCGCATATATATACATTTTGTTTATATACAAATCCACATGTTACCGAAGAAACTGCCGAGCATATGGGAGGAGACATTGTATTCAAATTAACAGAAGAAAATAATATGGATAACATCATTTCTATTGAATCACACTACAATCGTGCTGTGTTTTTTCCATCAAATTATCTACACAAAGGTATGGCATATAACCGATACTGTAAAAGTCTTCGTGTTAGTATTGCGTGGAAATTAACCGAAATTGTAGAATCTGAATCTTCAATGGAAACACCTGATTAATTTTATTATATTTTAATTTTTGTATTCGGTTATCGGTATATTATCTATAAACTTTTGTATAGATAATATAAGTCATCTAAGAATGGAAATATTAAACTTGGATTTAAATAATTATTCAATCAACGACCTAGAATTTATATTTTCATTAAAGGATAAAAACTACGACAAGCAGGAGGTTCAATCACGGCACACTGCTTTGAAAACCGGCCTTTTAAACGACCACGATTTAGAAATAAATGCCCGTTCCAACATTCTTCAATTTCTGGAAAAAGCCGCCGACGCCCTTTCCGCCCATGTAGAGCCAATAAACAGTTATCGTGTGCCGCCATCCACCACGTTGAAGCCGCACCCCGCAAACCATGTGTCCCACGACGAAAACGGCCACATTTTACTTGAACCACACAAAACCCGAAAAGAAGAGGAAGAAAAAGGCTTGAACCCTCGCATACAAGGCGCGCCCGCGGGCGTCATTAATCCGTTAAAATACCGCACCATAAAACGCGCACTGAACATTGACAGCCGGTTCCGCACCAATTACGCCGCAACCAAAAGCAGCGACCTCTCCATTTCTCTCCCGGTCCGGTTTGAAAAGATAATCAATATGCGGCTGTCGTCCATTGAAATCCCGCACAATTCCATATACGCCGTAAGCGACGCCTACGCCAACAACGTCATAAAAGTGTCGTGGAAGACGTCTGGCCCGGCGTATGACGCCAGCGCGGTCGTTGTATTGCCCGATGGAAACTACACCAACGCCGAATTGGTTGCCGCATTTAATGGCGCCCTCTTTATTAATGACTTGTCGGGGGTGCTCCATCTTAAATGCGGAATAAACGCACAAACGGGGCGCTTTTATTTTTATAACACGGCGCTGGCATACAAGGTGGAATTCAATTATTTGAAAACGGGGCAAATAGCCGAGTCGCTGTCGCCGCAAATGACGCTGGGGTGGATGCTGGGGTTTCGGAAATCGGCGTATGAAGGTGCGGCGGCACAAGTGATAACTTCGGAGGGGCTGTGCATGGTGTCTGGCCCTCGTTATATTTTTGTGTCCATTGATGATTACAACAACAACACAAACAATTACTTTATATCGGCGTTTCCCAATTCAATCAACGCGCCAAACATTATTGCGAGGATAACCACGGCACCAACTTCTGCCACGGCGGCGTCAACCACGACCGTGTTGCCGGAAGACGGAAACTATACCCAATTAAACCGAAGCCGTGAATATTTTGGACCGGTGGATATTCAAAAATTGCGCATAACGCTGTATGACGAATATGGGCGGATAGTGAATATGAATAATATGGATTGGTCGTTGGCGCTGGCGTTTGAGGCGATTTACTAGTTGTTGGGGGAAGGGTCCCCCATGCCCCCTCTGCTTCGCACCGTGGTTTGAACTGTTGGGTGGGAGGGTCCCCCATGCCCCCTCATATGTGCTGGGTGGGAGGGTTTTGATGGTGGCATAGTTTATAATTTTATTCTCGTTGGAAATTTTGATGGTGTGTTGGATATTGAATATAACCATCCAGTTATAATATATTTATCACTAGATTCTGGACAACATCCACGATGAGGATATGTTATATTTGATGGAAAAATAACTAGTTTTCCTTTTTCTGGTTTTATTTTTGGATTTTCTTTTATAAGAAATTCAGTTTCACCACCTTTTTCTACCGTATTTAAATACCAAATAAATGTAAACACACGAAAACAAATATTATTATTTTTAATTAATAAATTAAAATCATTATGTGTATGATAGTAATCGGTATTTATTACATATCGTTGAATTTGAAATCCATTATCAAATAAATTATCTAGTCCGACATTACAATTTTTATATACATCATAATTAATATTTACATATTGAACTATACTTTTATTCAAAACCTCAAACAATATTTTATCTATTTTTTCTTCAAAACTACATCTTGTTTTAACAATAAACAAATCTGTTGTTTTTTTTATATCTAGATTTACTCCACTAATTGTTACACCAGGGTTTGTATATTCTGGTGATTTATTAAAAAAATCAATAATTTCATCGCATAAATCATTTGGTAAAGAATTTTGTTCAATATATATGAATTCCATTTGTTGTTACAATACATCTTCATATATATTTATATATTTTTGAAAATACAAATCATTTTATATAAAAGTATCTACATAGTATTTTGAAATATTTTCATTTATTTTAGATTTATTTATTATTATTATTATTATTATAAACTATATATGTCATCATCAAATGGAACTCAGGGACATATGCCGTTGTCTATTCCCATAATGTTTCGTTCAAAAACAATCGCAACCTCAGGAACTAGAACCGCAACACCCCCAACAACTGCCTGGTCTCGTTTTTCGGTATCCAGTGTATTTACAATGAAACCAAGAAAATGTGGAAGTTGTGGATAGATTTTTCTAACTATTATACATCAAACACATACATCATTTTTAACCAAGGGTGTAGTCATCAATTCTTCGCCAAAAAAAATGTCACAAACGCCTCGTGGAATCAATCCATTCAAATCCCCCCGTTCATTCAGCGAAAATTCGCCTTCACAAATACCGCCATACCTTGAATTGCCTAGTAGCATCAGCAGCGTCATACCTCCCACAAAACAAATGACCGGCACAAATTTATTTAACAAGTATTCCATAACCATTGGTAAAATCGGAATCATAATGAAATTCGTGGTGTTGGGTGAAAGCGAAGTCGGTAAAACCACAATTCTCCGTAAATTTTATATGAATAAGGGGTTCTCTGCCGCATCAACCACGCCACCCGCACCCGCAACCGAGCCAACCGTCGGCATTGATTTTATTCACAAACGCATTACGCTGTCCGACTATAATTGCAGCACCGAATCCGGTGTCGCAGATAAATTGGATATAAAACTACATTTCTGGGACACTTCCGGCAAACCGTGTCATCGCGTGGTAATATCGTCGTTTATGAAAGATTATTGCGGCGCAATTTTGGTGTATGACGTATTAAATGCGGAATCATTTGCGATGTTGCCGCATTGGCTGGATTATGTTCGGCGGTCATCTAAATGTTTGTCGGCCAATTGTCGGGCGCATCCCATTCTTTTATTGGCAAATGTGCGAAATCATCCACACAAGCGCCGGGTGGTTTCATACGAACAAGGCGCCACATTTGCCCTGAATAATGGCCTAATGTTTTTTGAATGCGGCGACAGTGATGTTTCAGAGGTGTTTCAGTATTACATTCGCACCGTGATTGAAGTACACTTGAATCAAGTGTTGTGCGGAAATCGAGAAATAAATCGGGACTACGTGTCCTCGCTTCATTTATGTAATGGAATACGGGTGGAATATAATGTGATGCCTATAGACGACACAACTCATACGGAAAAAGAAAAAGAAGTTGAATCCCGGACTTGTTTTCAACCCCCCCAAAATGTGAAACACGGGTGCGATTATGTGTTGTTTGAAAATAAGACGCCGTCGGTGGTTGAATATGAATATTACGTCGCAAATAATCGTGAGAATTGGTGTTCGTGTAGAAATGGATGTAGTATCGTGTAGGGGTTATGGATACGTGTAGTATCGTGTAGGGGGTTATGGATACGTGTAGGATTGATTATGGCGACTTTCGTGTTTTTCGTTTTCCTGAGTCCGGCGTCTTTTTGGGCGTCTTTTTGGGCGTCTTTTTCGGTGTTTTCATTATGCCCAGTCGTCTGGATGGGAGTTTGGAAGGCGACGGCGTATAAAACATGCCCACCGGGGTTTTACGAGGGCTAATAAATACGGGTCGCGAAGGTCTGCTTTGTTTTTGTGTTTCAGGAGTTTTGGGACTTTCATCAGAGAGATGCAGTTGTCGTAATTCGTCGTCTAAATCATCTACATCTATTTCAAGGGCATGAGGGGTTAGGGGAGGCGTTAATATTAGTCGTGGTTTTGATTTTGAAGACGACGACGACGACGGAGGCGGTTTGGTTGTTGTAATGGGAGGCAACGGCGTTAATTTTATTTTTGGAATGAGCGGAGTTGCACGGTCGTCTTCATCGTCGCTGCTGCTGCTATGTATAATCAACCGGTCTTCGTCCGAATAATAGTCAATTGGTTTGAAATCGGGGTTTGGTACTCGGCGTCGTGACGCAATTTCTTTTCGTTTGGCTTCATTCATTCCTTTTTCATACGCTTCCTCTATTTTTGTTTTGATATTTTTAAGTGAATCCGCACCTCTTACGGGGTTCATATCGGTACCAAGTACTTCTTCAATCATTCGTTTACTGAATGAACGAAACATCCCGCCTCTTCTTTGCGTGGTGTTTTTTAGAGGACGTGTTCGTTTTCGTGTTTTTTTATTCATTCTAATTCTATATTATGAATTTCTTATATTATGAATATATTTTCGTATAGTCATAATCCATTACTCCACTCAACCACAAGCCCCGCCCCTTCAACCTCTCAACCTCCACCACCCTTCAACCTCAACCACCCATCAACCTCAACCACCCATCAACCACTCAACTAAGCCGGCAATAGCCGGCAGTTCAAACAAAAGTGGGAAGCAGAGGGGGCATGGGGGACCCTTCCCCCAACAGAGAGGGCATGGGGACCCTTCCCCCAACCTAACACGTGCATTTACTATCTTGCACAATGCCGTATTTCAAGGTCTTGTTGCCTTGTAACGCAACCGGCGCAGCAGACGCCGGTAATTGGTTACGCAATGGCGCCCGTCCTTTCAGTCGGGCTAAATAACGGTCATACGACCCGTGTTTCACATCCACGCCCTTTCCGCCAGCAGAACACGACCCGGGCCTGCACCGGGTAATGCTTTGCCTGGTAGAATTACCGTGTGTGGGAACCACGCTCTGCACCTCTCCCGCCACGGCACGGTCACTGCCTTGATTCCAATTCACGCCCAAATACCCCCCGGTTTTCAATGCGGGCGTGTATACGTGCAAGGCAGCACGGTTCATTACATACTCCGACGCCGGCACCCTAACCGTGTTCCATATTTTCTGTTGCGTCGCCTTTGCGGCTTCATTTGTTAAATTCGTGCATGTTCCACACGCCGTTTTTCGGTATCCGCTCGTCGCCAGTCCATAATAACCAGTCGCACAACTATCAATAATCGGCATAAAATATAAATATGTGATGTGTGTTTTTTTTTGATTTGTTGTTGTTGTTGTTGTATATGTTGAATAGAGATATAAAATGCTACAAAATTGAATTAAATATACCACATATACATAATTTACATCTTACACCAATGAGTTCAAGTGATAGTGAAGAACCAAAAATCAATTATAAAATCAGTCTTAATCCGTCCGTTATATCAACGCACTCACACTCCGCCGCAGGAAGCGCCGCCACAACATACGCCTGTAACACGTGCAAGTCCGTTTTTAAGACCAAAACCCTGTGCACCAAACACCAACTGTATTGCGGAACCTTGTCTGCGATGCGAACCAAAACCACCGGCGCGCCCGTTGTTATCCAAACCGTAGAAGACGACACCCTGTTACCCACCCAGAGAGAATTGTTTATGCTGCTACAAGAATTAACCCTGAAACACGCCAAACTACACGATGAAATGGAAGAATTGAAGAAGTGGGCCAAACGAGCCGGCACCGTCAATCAAAACGGCGTGTCTGTCCCGTTCACGATTTCCAAATACAAGAAACAAAATACAGAAGAATGGCTAAATGAAAATGCGCGCCTGGAAGCATCCAATACATTTGTTCGCTGGTACACCGGCATTGAAGTGTCGCAAAAAGATTTAGAAGTGTTGTTTTCTAGCGATTTGGCGACGGCAATGGCGCATATAATAGTTGAGGTCATCAAAACCGCTGTGTCCCTTGATGTCATACCGCTTCGGTCGTATGAAGGCAAAGCCGGCATATTTCACATATTTGAACTGCCGTATAAGGTTATTTCATATGCGAGCGACGGGGACAAAGTGGAGACGGGACAAGGAACGGGACAAGGACAAGGACAAGGACAAGGACAAGGACAAGACGAAACATATAAAAGTGACACAGAAGAACAAGGCCAAACCCCGTTATGGCGAACCTTGGAAGAACCGGAATTCGGCGACTTTATGTCTAACATCCACAAAAAATTTATGCGGGCATTCAAAGTGTGGCAGGATACGCAGTGGTCTATTCAAAAACAGGCCCACCAGAAAAAGAAGGCCGCGCAATCCATTATGAACAAAGCAATCAAATATCGGAATCAGGACCACCATCCACAAATACCCGATGAAACTGACGACATTATTCCTGAAACAAATTACTTGACGGAAGACTTCACTTCAATGTATAATAAAAATACGGAGAAAATAATGGGCGGGAATTTAGAATTGGATGTAATTTATAAACGGGTGCGAGGAAAAATATGGAAGGCGGCGGGTAAAAATATCACAGTAATATAATATCATATATCATATAAAAATGCAAAATATAAAACCAAAAGACGGGCTTTATCGGATTGCTGGAATACCGGTAGCCAATATTATTTTATTTTTATTGGCAGTTTCTCTCGCCGCATATATTACAAATCTCCGGTTTTGGATGGTTGCAGTGATTGCCGGCATCGCGTGTATTGCTTATTATTTTGTGTTTATGAGAAATAAAATAGGATCGCCGCAAATGTTTGACTATGATTATAATTTTGAAGAAGACGAAGAAAAATGATTGTGTAAAAAAATGCTATGAATTAATGTGAATCATAGTATTTTTATCTCTATTATCTCTCACTCAACCCCCCCTAGAACGAGGGGGTAAGGGGGACCCCTCCCCCTAAACTATGAACGACACCGTCACATTATCAAACCCGCGATTGAATGCCACATCCGACACCAAATCCACTTGTAACGAATTGTTGCCATAGTGGTTGCCGTCATTCATCAACACAATCTGGCTGTCCACCACGGGTATGCCTACGCGCGGATTTCCAGCAACCGCATATCCCGCAACTACGGGTAAGTTGTTTGTGGTATTGGGCACGGCAGACCACGAAATGCCGTCATCGGATAACGCAAGGGTGTTGGACCCTTCGCCAACCGCCAACCAACGGCGTGAATTCCACGCAACGCCATTGCCGCTGCCCGTAAAAATATTGGACGCGCCATACGCCGACGCCTTTGCGCCGCTGGTAAATAATACCAGCGTAGAACCAGTATTATATGTCGCCGAGGTCCAGGTAATGCCGTCCGCCGAATAAATAACGGGATGAGGGCCGTAGCCGGTTGCTACAAATTGCGTTCCGTTATAATACACGCTGGACCCGCCGCCAGAGGCATCCGTAAAAAAACTGCTTTGGTTGGCGACAGGGGTCCACGTCAACCCGTCGCTGGAATACGCAATCATGCCTTGCCCTTGTCCCACCGCAACAAACCTGGTGCCGTTCCACGCCACGCCATTCACCCGCTGTAAAAACACTTGCGACCCAATGGATGTGGATGACAGCGCCAAGCGCCCATACACCGCCACATTGATGGCATTGGTAGACAACGACGCATACGGATACCATACCAACCCGGTTGTGCTGTAATACAGCGTGGAAGTTTGTCCGGTTGTGGGCGCGCCACCCGCATAAAATAAATTGGTTATGCTGCTGTAATACACGGAATTGCCTTGTGCCATAATTAATTTGCCTTGCCCCGTCCACGCAGACCCATTTCCGGATGTCGCAATCGTGTTGGTGTTGCTGGTTCCCACCGCAACATATGTCGCCAAATTCAACGAATACACCGCGTCGCTGCACCTCTCCGGGAATGTGATGGAGGCTGCGTAATTTCCAAAATAGGCCGCAATGCCGCGCCCACTGAATAAACTGGCTCCTCCGCCCACTATGCCCGTCCACGTTTTGCCGTCCAACGACCACGCCGTCATATTTCCGCCGCTCCCGTCTGCCACCCACATTCCATTTGCGTATGTAACCGCCGACCCATATCCGGAGAAGTTGGTGACATTATCGCTCGCAACGCCGGTCCACGTCTTGCCGTCAATGGACCACGCCAGTGAATTTGTGCCGGAGCCGGTAGCAACCCACAATCCATTGGCATACGCAACCCCCGAGCCGTAATTTGTAAAGGTGGTCGTGCCCTGCGGAATGCCCGTCCATGTCTTGCCGTCATACGACCACGCAATACTGTTTGTGCCTTGTCCCACGGCCACCCACATATCATTGCCGCTGCCGTCCTTTCCAAACGCCGCCGCATTTCCTTTGATTGAAAAATTCGCGCTTCCAGAAACCACGCCCGTCCACGTGATGCCGGTGTATGAAAAAGCCAGCGAATTTGTTCCTTGGCCGGTGGCGACCCACACACCCACACCGGATGCGTCTCGTCCGTATGCCACCCCCGTTCCCGCAACCGTGAAAATGGTCGCACCAATGCCCGACCACGATTTCCCGGTGGTAGAAGTTGCGATGGTGTTGGTTCCTTGACCGACGCTCACCCACAGTGTGGCCCCGTTATACGCGACCCCGTTTCCAGCAGTCGTAAAGGGGGAGGAGGCCGGCGTCCAAGACTTGCCGCTGGCGGACCATGCCAGCGTGTTTGTTCCTTGACCCGCCGCAACCCACAATCCCGCTTTGTTTTCATCCAAGCCATACGCAACGCCGTTGCCGGCCACCGTAAAAATGCCGGAAATGCCCGTCCACGCTTTGCCGTCCATTGACCAAATAATTGGCAGTGTTCCGCTGCCGACGCCAACAAACAATTCGCCGGATTGGCTGGTTTCTCCCGTCCAATCGTATAAATTGCTGCCATTGGCGCTGGAAAGCGTGTTGGTCGCATTGATTATACCGCCGGACCCCAGCACCACGCCGGCGGTCGTTCCCAGCGCAGTAGAAACCGCGCCCCACACTTTCCCGTCAAACGACCGATACACCACGCCGTTGCTCAGAGAACCCAGGAAATAGTAGCCATTCCAGGCAACACTGAACCCGACGATGTTGCCGCCGCTGGGTGCTGGCATTCCTGAATACCAAGCCCGGCCATCATTGGACCACGCAAACACGCTGTTTCCTGCGCCAGCCGCAACCCACACGCCATTCGCAAACACGACATCCGCGCCATATGTCGTAAAAACGGTGGTGCTGGTTTCAGTCCATCCAATTTTACCGGAATAGGAGTATCGTATAGACGGCCCGCCGTTGCTATTGCCTACGGCAACCCACAAGGCATTGCCGGACCCGTCTTTACCGTATGCCACCGCCTTTCCGTAATTTATAAATGTGCTGTCTGGATAATTTATGTCCGAACTCTTGCATACAGACCAAGACGCCAGGTCATACGAATATTTCAAATTTCCGTCGCCGCCTCCCGTGCTTCCAGCGGCAACATATATAATTACTCCGCTTGTGTCGTAGCCTTGTGCGACATAGTTCGCGGTGGTAGTAAACGGCGTTCCGCCCGATGACCACGACGACTTGGCCCCGGTGCTAGAATACAGCACGGACCCATTGTTTTTCGCAACCAAAAACAGGCGACTGTTTTTGGCGTAGGAAACGCCGTTGGACGCAACGCTGGCACCGCCTTGGCCGTACCACATCTTACCATCCGTGGATGTCGCAATGGTGTTATTTCCTTTGCCTACGGCCACCCACGTGCCGGTTCCTACGCCATACGCCACTCCCGTCATTCCGCCCGTGAATACATAATTGCCTTGGGGCGTCCAGTTAATACCGTTATTAGACCAACTCAGCGTCGCGTTTCCGCTGCCGTCATTTAATCCGCCCACCCACATGCTGCCTTCGCCGCACGCAACATACTTTGTGGAATTCCACGACGCTTTATTTCCGGCGCTGCCGGCAACGCCCGAACTGCCAGAAAACATCGATGTTCCCAGCCCGCTTGATATATAAATGTAGCCGTCGTTGTTGCTTGTCAAATTGTTTGTCACGGCGGTGAATACGCTGCCGTCACTGGATAGTGCCAGACCGTTCCAATTTTTCACACCCGCATTTAACAGCGGCGCCCACGTTGCGCCGGAATCGGATGACATATAAATATACCCTCCATTTGCGGCGGCGTATTGTTTGGTTCCCGCCGAATTCATTGCCAGCGATTGCCAATTTGCCACCGGGCTATTGGACGCCGTCCAAGACAATCCCGACGGGTCTGACGAATAATATATCTGGCCACCATTCATTGCCGCCAAATACCGGCTTCCATCCGCCGCCACTGCCACGCAACTCCATGCGCCAGACACCCCCACCGCACTAGAATCCGTCGCCCAATAATTGTAGGATACGTATAACTGCCCGCCATTTACCGCCGCCAATTGTCGTGCGCCGGTGGAAGACATCGCAATCGCCGACCACGCTCTTGCCGGTACGGCCGAGGCATCAGTCCAGGTGATTCCGCTGATGTCGTTGCACACGTATATTTGACCGCCATTTACTATGGCGGTTTGTCTTATGCCGTCGCTAGTTGCACACGCCACGCCGCTCCACGCACGATTGCTGTTTCGTGACGCCCACGTTGCGCCGTAGTCTTGTGACACATATATTTGGCCTCCTTGAATAATGACCGTTTGTTTGGAGCCATCCCCGGATACTGCTACATTTTGTATCAAATTTCCATACACGTCACGAGGTGTCCACGACTGACCGTAGTTGCTGGATGTGTATAATTGTCCGCCATTTACAACCGCGGTTTGGTATTGCCCGCTGGCTGACATTCCTACCGCATCCCACGCCCGAATACCCGTTATCGTGATTGGAATTAATCCTTGGCCTCCTCCGCCGTGAAAGGTTGCGCCACTCGCATCGCCCAAATACACCGCGCTTTGCCACGCTCCGCCAAGGTCATAGTCACCGCATCCAAGCACCAGCCACCGATTCGCAGAACCATTCCACGTTAATCCATTCACGTAGTAATTCAATGGATTGGGCGATGCGACGCCGGCGCTTCCAACGCCATACCCCGTTGAAAGTATAGAAGACCCCGCCGCCGTTGAAACTGCCGTCCAGCCCGATGACCCATTCAATACGGTGGTGTAAGCAACGGCAGTGTCGGCGCCACACGCAACCCACGCATATCCATTCCACGACACGCCGCAAGGTGCGGCCAGATAAGACCCAATCCCCGCCCCCGTTGCGGCAACCCATCCACTAGACGGAACGGGGTTCGTGTTATACATTATTTTATACAACCCGTTGCCAAGCGCAACCCAGGCGTGCCCATTCCACGACACGGAGTAACAACTGGTAGTGAAAACGGATGAAATGGGAGTCCACGTGCTGGATGTCGTTGGCACGGCGCTGGTGTTGTAATACATGCGCGTGTTTGTTCCGTCTACGCCAATTACCCAGGCGGAGCCATTCCAAGCAATACTGGTGATTGCTGCGCCGACGGTTGTAATTGAACCCAGCGTCCAACCAGTTGAACCATACAACGATGTGGTGTACCACACGGCGCCGTTTGCGCCATTTAAACCGGTAGCAACCCACGCCACGCCATTCCACACCACACTCGTGCACGACGTAGGCACATTGGGCGTAGTGGATGCGGCAGTCCATCCCGTTAAGCCCGTCGGCTCTGTTGTATAAACAATGGAGGTAGAAGTTCCATCCCCCACTGCCACCCAGGCCGCGCCGTTCCATTCTACCGAGTTCCCGGCAACGGACATGCTTGTGCCGCTGGTTGGCGCCCTCCATCCCGTCAAACCGGTCGGGTCCGACGACACTAAGATGGAATTACTCACGTCTCTGCCTACGGCAACCCACGCCGTGCCGTTCCACTTCACATTGTAGCACCCCGTTGAAAACATTTTCACGAAACTGGCGTCCGTCCACTGCGTTACGCCATCCGGCGACGCCATTATTTTAGAACCAATGCTTTTTGTTCCGCCAGCCACGGTCCAACAATTCCGGGATAATAGTTGTGTCCAAGTAATTCCGTCCGTAGAACGGGCCAGAGTGATAGAACCGCCGCCGCCGCCTGCCAAGAAATAAGAGCCATTCCATTCCACCGTTCGCCCTTCTTGCGCAAACACGCTTGTCCCCAGCCCCGTCCATGTGTTGCCATTGTAAGAATACGCCAGCGTGTTTTTGCCGCAGCCAACCGCAACATATACCGTGCCGTTATACGCAACCGCATTTCCACGAGTGGTGAATATGGTCAAGGCCGTGCTGAACCCGCTGGCGTCCGTCGCACCCGTCCACGTGGTTCCGTTGTCTTGTGAATACGCAATGCTGTATCCCAGGCTGCTGTCGCCAACCGTGACTAATTTCTGGTATGTGGTTGTCCATGTTGTGCCGTTGTCCACCGAATACCCCAGCACGTTGGTTCCTTCGCCACCCGCAAACCACTTGGTTCCGCTGTATGTAAGCGCATTCACTTGCGTAGAAAACAACGAATTGCTGGCTTTCACGCCCATCCAAGTGGTGCCGGCCACATCCAATGACACCGCAATGCTAATACCGGCGCTACTGGATTCACCCGAAACCACCCACATCCCGTTTCCGCTTGGTCCGCCGGTGCTGCTCCAATAAACCGAATTTGCGGCAATGTCAAACAGCCCGACTTTTGTTCCGGCAATACCCGTCCATCCGGTCACGCCAGTCATATCGGTGGTAGTCGCCATTGTAAATAAGGACCCACTGCCAACCGCAATCCAACGGCTGCCATTTGTCATGGCTTCGTATGCAGATGTAAGTATATTGGTGCTTCCAGCAACACCCGCCCACGTTGCGCCATTTGCTGCGGTGGAATACCCGATGGAATACGGGCCTTCGCCTACAACCAACCACGCCGACCCCGTCCAATATGTGTGATACGCCGTTGTATATACCAATACAGAATTAGAACTGTCCGTCCAATTTTGTCCGTTATTGGAATACAACACGCAGGCATTTGTTCCAGACCCAACTGCTAACCACCCCTGCGTGGTAGGCGAAAATCCAATTCCATACACGCGCGACAACAGATTTCCGGTAGTGGATGTTGTCCATCCGGTGGTTCCCGTTTTATCAGTGGTATAAACAATCACACCTCCATTGCTGTCCTCTCCGCCAGCCACCCAGTACACCCCCGAATATGAGTTATAATCGCCCAACCCATACACGCATGTGACGTCATATGCGCCGCCTCCTGAAAACAACGACGCGCTGCCGGCGACCCCCGTCCATGTAGTGCTGTATGCGTCGCTGGATTGGGCCAACGCAAAGCTTGTTCCAAACCCACATGCTACCGCGCGGTTGTAATAATCGTCGTGGGCAAGACCATACACCATCGTGCTAAACAACGACGGCGACTTGGAGTTGCTTACGGGGTTCCACACCGTTCCATTATTGGAGGTTGCGAGAGAATAACTGGCGCCCATGCCGCCCACAATCCAAACCTTGGTGGTGTCATTAAAAACCACGGTTATGCCGGAGGAATCCAACAGCCCGGCCTTGCTATTGGAATACACGCTTCCAAACACGCCGCTCCATGTTGCGCCATTGTCGCTGGAATTCGCCAAGGTGTAATTTCCGCCCCCACCAGCAACCAACTTGGAATTGCCGCTTACCACCGCGTTGCCTTTTGTGAATACAAATGTGGAGTCGGTGGCATTGGACCACGTGGTCGCGTTGTTGTCGCTGTATATGATGGAACATCTGGATGGGTCGGGCACCAGTCCGCCGCTGTTTCCAACTGACACAAACCGCGTGCCAATGGCCGTGATGCCGTTTAATGCGGTCATATTATTGGACGGAGTGGTGGTTTGAGCCCACGAAACACCGTCGCTTGACGTCGCGATTTTGGTTCCGCCGATTGCTACCCAGTTGGAACCATTCCACGCCGCCGCACTTGCGCCGCTGGTGTCAAATAGCGCGGTTGAACCCGACACCGCCGACCACGATTTCCCGTCTTTGGAATACGCCAATTTCGCAACACTCCCATTTCCGACGGCGACCCACGTAGATACGCCGCTGCCGGATACCGAGGAATACCACGTCTTGGCGTCATTGGAATACGCAATCGCATTCACGCCGCCTGCACCGACGCATACAAATCGTTTGCCGTTCCAAGACACTCCTCGGGCGCCAAGCGGGAACAATGCCGCGGAACTGGACACCCCCACCCAGGCAGCGCCGTCTTCTGCTGCCGCAGTTATCGCCGCCGAACTCACGTCCACGGAATACGCAATGGAATTTCCGCCGGCACCGGCCACCACCCACCGAGACCCGCCCCAGCACACGCTATATCCCGCAACCGTAAGCAGGGCCGTCGTGGTGGCGTTGCCATTTACATCTTTTGCGCCGGTCCAGGACACGCCGTTGTCAATTGAATACGCAATATTATGGATTGCGCCGGCGCCAACTGCCACCCAGCGATACCCGTTCCAAGCAACACTGTACCCGCCATTTCCAAACAACGCAATAGAATTCACAACCGGCGTCCACGTAAGTCCGTCGTCGGAATACAGGATGGAGTTATTGCCTTGACCCACGGCTATAAACCGGGTTCCATTCCACGCAATCCCATTTCCCGCAATTGAAAACAAGGCTTCTGACCCCGTGATTTGCGTCCACACCAGTCCGTCAGTAGAATACGCAATACTGGCGCCAGAAACTGCGTCTTTTCCAACCGCAATCCACATATTTCCATTCCAGGCAATCCCCCGACCCTTTCCGGCGCTTCCAGCAAACGGCAATTTGCCCATTCCATTCCACTGCGTTCCATCCGGCGAAAAGGTCGCGGTGTGGGCGCTGCCTTGACCCAGCACAATGGTCGGCTGCATAATATCCGCATTCCCAATGCTGCAGGTCCAGCCAAGCGACCGCACCGGCGTAACACTGGAATATGGCTGGGTAAGGTATCCCATTGAAACGCCATTGGCTTGCGTGCTGAACACGCCCGACCCTACCAGCGGAACCCCCATCCACTTTCGGGCGTCGGTGGAATAGGCCAGCGAATTACCGCCGTTGCCGCCCGCAACCCACAGCCCATTGCCAAACGTGATGGATAACCCGGCGCCGGTAAATGGCCAAGTGGCTGGAATGCCCGTCCAATTCTTTCCGTCCATGGAATATGCGATATACGCGGCGCCAGTCCCCGTTGCCACCCACATTCCGTTTCCATAAGCAACATCCGTTCCATAGGTAAACACTCCGGTTGCGTCCGAGTTTGCCGACCACGTTACGCCGTCGCTGGAATACGCAAATGAATTTCCGCCCGAACCCACTGCCACCCAAAAAGTGCCGGCTGGATTATACGCAACGGCGCTGCAATAACTGGAAAACAACGAAGTGCTTCCAACCACCGCGCGCCACAATTTGCCATCTACGGAATATGCCATGGTGTTGCCGCCTTGGCCCGTCGCAACAAACAACTTATTTGCGCCGGAATATGACACCGACAGCCCTTGTGTCGTAAAAACACTGGACGCCGACGAGGTTGCCGTCCAATTCATTCCATTATATGAATACGCAAATGAATTGGTGCCGGAACCGACTGCGACCCACATGTTGTTTCCAAACACCACGCCATTACACGCCGAGGTGAATACATTTTGAATGCGCGTCCACGCCAAGCCGTCGTATGAATATGCCAGCGTATAGCCGCTGCTGTCACTGCCGCCCGCCACCCACAGCCCATTTCCATACGCAACCGCATTTCCTTGCGTGCCAAATACGCTGGTTCCGGTAATGCCGCGCCAATTCCGTCCATCGCTGGAATACGCCAGTGAATTCGTGCCCGTTCCCGTCGCAATCCACACCCCTCTGCCAGCGGGCGCCGTCACGCTTTGCGACCAATTTGCGCCGTCTTGGGAATACACCAGTGGCGTGGCCCCGGTGCCGCCCGCAATAAACCGGTTCGCAAATCCATCCACAATTACGGTGTTTCCAGCCGGGATGCTGGGATAATCGGCCGGCAGCACCGCGATGAATGTACCGCCCGTGGAAAATGTAGTGTTTCCAACCCCGGTCCACGTAATGCCGTCCAATGAATACGCCATCCCATTATTACTGCCGCACGCCACAAATCGCGCGTTGGATATATCCCACACAACGCTGTTTCCGGTTGTGAAAATGTTGGTGCTCGCCGCCGTCCAAGACGCACCGCTTGACGTACTGGAATACGCAATAGACACCGTTCCGCCGCCGCCCACAGCGACCCACCGTCCCAACGTGGGCGACCACGCCGCGCCGTTACAACCCGACGAAAATATAGTGCTTGTATTTCCGCCACCACTCGTATTGGTTGATGCCGTCCATGTAACACCGCCATTGGATGACCACGCCAGTTTATTTGTTGTGGAGTTTCCACCCGCAACCAGATGCGTGCCATTCCACGCCAGCACATTTATGTTGTGATTGCTGTTAAATACAGTGGCAATGCTTGCGCTGGACGTCCATGATGTGCCGGATGCGTCGTTGGAATATAGTATCACGCCCGCGTCTGACCCATTTTTGCCGCCAACAACCCAGCGATTGTAAGAACCGTCCAACCAAACCGCCGATTGTGCGCCATTT
>Ga0194130_10003197_pt1 | contig 22336 bp, 17 predicted proteins | sample TA2KigsurfametaG_FD_160084 | JGI IMG/M metagenome (GOLD analysis project Ga0194130, IMG submission 160084) | Freshwater microbial communities from Lake Tanganyika, Tanzania - TA2015050 Kigoma 12 surface | ecosystem: Environmental > Aquatic > Freshwater > Lake | place: Tanzania: Lake Tanganyika... | reverse complement strand
GCGGGGGGCCGGTCAGGGGCGGCTGGGGCGGGGGGCCGGCCAGCGGTGGCTGGGGCGGGGGGCCGGGGGGAGGGCGGCCGGGCCTCGCTGGTGGACGGAGGGGTCGGGGCGGGCGCCGGTGTCGAGCCGCCGGCCGCGGGGGGCGCCGCGGGCGGGGTGGACGCTTTGTTGACGGACAGGATGGTCTTGGCCGGTGGGGTCGCGGGAGAACTGGACGAAGCCGCGCCACCGGAGCGAATCAGGGCGCGGATGCGCGCCGCCTCCTCGTCGCTGATGGAGCTGCTGTGGCTGCGTGCGGCGATCGCGAGCTTCTCGGCGGCGTCAAGCACGTCCTTGTTGTCCAGGCCCAGGTCCCGTGACAACTCATAGATTCTCACTTTGCCGCTGCTGGTCATTCAGGTCTCCGATCGGGCGGGGGCAACGAATGCCTCCGGGCCGCAGCCAGGCTGGGGCCATTTGTCATCTTGCCTCAGTGGGTGCCGTCTGGGAAGGCGGCCCTCCAGTGTGTTGAAGATCGTCTCCTCCACAGCGCAGCGCAGGCTGCGCTGGAGACGTCGACGCCGGCGGGCGTCCTCCAGGCAGGCGGGGTCCGGGCAAAGGTAGGCCGAGCGGCCCATGCCCGCGTCGAGAGCCAGGCCGCCGCTCGCCAGTCGCACCAACCTCCAGAGGTCAGCGCGATCCTTGAGCTGGCGGCAAGCCACGCAGCGCCGCAGCACCGGCCGTCCCCGCGAGGGCATCAGGACTCGACTCCCTCAGCAAACGCTTCCTCCTCCGATTGGTCGGGGGCGGCCGCTTCCGGCTCCCCGTCGTCGGCGGAGGCCAGGGCCCGGTCGTCCTCCTCCGCGGACTCCTCCCCAGGTTCCTCCTCGGACTCCTCCTCCGCGGGTTCCTCCTCGTCTTCCGGCAGGGGATAGAGCTCGCGCAGCCTGGCATCCTCCTCCGCCCGGGCGGCCTGCTCGGCCGCCAAGCGCGCCTCGGCCTCCGCCTGCTGAGCCTCCTCCCGCTGGCGCTGGGCGATCTGGACGGCCACGACCTCGTCCTCCCGCGTCTGGTCGTACTCGTGAGAGTTCTTGATGTCGATCTTCCAGCCGGTGAGACGGGCCGCCAAGCGAACGTTCTGTCCCTCCCGGCCGATGGCCAGGCTGAGTTGATCCGGTGGCACCAGCACGTGGGCGTGGTGTCCCTCGGTATCGACAAGGCGCACCATCTCCACCCGCGCCGGGCTGAGGGAATTGGCGATGTACTGCCCCGGATCCGACGACCAGCGAATCACGTCGATCTTTTCACCGCGCAGCTCGTTCACCACCTGCTGGATGCGGGAGCCCCGAGCGCCGATGCAGGCGCCGACAGGATCGACCTCCCGCTCCACGCTGTCCACCGCCACCTTGGTGCGTGGTCCCACCGACCGACTCGGTGGATTCGCCTCCCGTGCCACGGCCACAATGCGCACGGAACCTTCTTGAATCTCGGGAACTTCATTTTCAAAGAGATAGACAACCAGCCCAGCATTGGCGCGGCTGACAAACAATTGCGGCCCTCGCCTTGGAACTTCGCTCACCTCCTTGAGAAACACTTTGAAGGTGGCATTGGCTCGATAATTGTCATTGGGGAGCTGATCGCGCCGGGGCAATTCCGCTTCCACCTCAGGCCGTCCCAGCCCACTGCTCACAGCCATGATCACGCTCTGCCGCTCAAAGCGGATCACCCGCGCCGTCAATACAGGATCCTCAAGATCGGCAAACTCCTCCTGGATCATGCGCCGTTGCTGATCGCGCAGCTTCTGAGCCAACACCTGCTTGGTCGTGGCGGCCGCCATCCGACCGAAATCTTCCTTTTCAGGCGTGACATCCAGAACCACCGTATCGCCGATTTGAGCGTCCTCGGCGACCTGGAGAACCTCTTCAATGGCAATCTGATGGTCTTCACTTTCCACTTCTTCGACAATGATCTTGCTGGCCAGGACGCGATAGCCCTCCTCCTCGAGATCAAGCGCCACATCGAAGTTGGAAAAATAATCCTCATCGAACGGATCGTCGCTGATGCCCAGGTAGAGGGTGCGTCGATAGCGCTCATAGCCCTTCAGCAGGGCTTCACGCAGGGCGGCTTCGACCACCTGAGGGGGCAGCTTCTTCTCCTCGCTGATGTCTTCGATCAGGGTGTTCAGTCCGGGAAGCAGGACAAGGGCCATGGCATGGAAAGGGAAGAATGAAACAAGGCGAAAGAGCGTGGATCAAGGGTCCTGGATCAAGGGTCCTGGGCTTGGGTCAGGCGCACCTCCAGCACCGCGTCCCGAGGGAGTCGCAGGGTGCGACCGCGAACATTGAGCGCAACGGTGTCCGCGTCGCGTCCGAGCAGCAGACCGCCGCGACTTCGGGGCCCGTCTCCGTCGGGACGGAGACGCACCTCCACGGGAAAACCGCGGAAGCTGGTGAAGTCGCGGTCGGTCCGCAGGACATCGCCCACCCCGGGGCTGCTCACCTCCAGCACATAGGCCGAGGGAATCAGGGCCGCCTCCTCCAAGGCGTCGCCCAGGGGTCCGCTGAGAGCGGCGCAGGCCTCGAGGGTGACATCGCCTCCATCGCTCCGCTCCACCATCACCTGAACCGTCTGCGGGATGTGGTGCGTCAGCAGCACGACCTCCCGGACCGTGAGCCCGGCGGGTTCGGCCACCCGGCGGGCCAGCTCGGTGAGCGAGGGAATCAGGGGATTGGACATGGGCGCCTCGGCGATGGGGAGGTCGCCGGGACGCAGTGGTGAGACTGCCCCTGACACGGCTCACGCTCGGGTGGCGACTCCAGTGGCGGGTCAGGGCCACGCTGGAGTGTTCACCCGGGACAGGAGGCTCCTGGGAGCACCCGTGGGACGGGGGAGGGCCCGGCGGGCCCGCTGTCAAACATTAGGGGATGGGCTCCTGGCTCCCGCCCGCAGCTGGACCGGGGGAGAAGTCAAAGATGGGGGCTTCGGCGTAGTAGTCGCTGCCACTCACGTCCCCCCGCAGGCTGAGGTCCTGATTGATGCACTGGGCGCACTGCTCCGGGGTGCGCAGGTATTGGCAGACACGGGCCCAGAGCTTGGCTCGCGTGCCCGGCGCCCCCTGACTGAAATGCACGAGATCCCCACCTCCGGCCATGCCTTGGATCTCGACGGTGCACAGGTTGCAACGCCTCCGCGTGCCGGGGGGAATCGAGGACATGAACCAGCCATCACTGGCAGAAACTTAAGGTGCGTTGCGGCGGAGAACGGCGGAGCACAGAGGATTTGATGAACATCCTTCAACTCAGCGATCCCCACCTCCTGGCCCGACCCGACGCCCGCCTCGCCGGCCGTTCCCCCGCCCGAGCCCTGGAGGAGGGCCTGCGGAGCGGCCTCGATCAGCTGGCGGCGGAAGGCCTCCACGTGGACCGCCTGCTGATCAGCGGCGATCTCTGCCATGACGAAAGCTGGGGGGGCTACGTGGCTCTGCGGGAGGCCCTGCGTTCCTGGAGCGGCCCGATCGACCTGCTCGCCGGCAACCACGACCACCCCACCCTGCTGCGGGCCGTCATGGGGCGGCGCGCGCGCATCGCCCCCGCCGTGGTGGAGCAAGGCCTTTGGCGCCTCCTGCTCCTGCACAGCCACCGGCCGGGCCACGACGCGGGCTGGCTCGGCGCGGGTCAGCTCCAATGGTTGGTGGAGCAGCTGCGGCTTGCCGCCCCCGCTCCCGTGCTGGTGGCGGTGCACCATCCCCCCGCGCCGATCGGCGATCCCGCGTTCGATGGGATCGGCCTCCAGGACGGACCCGCCCTGATGCGACTGCTGGCCGAGGCCCCCCACGCGCGGGGCCTGGTGTGCGGCCACGTGCACCAGCACTGGCAGGGGGCGCTCCCCGGCGCGATGCCGCGACCGCTGCTGGCCTGTCCCTCCACCCTGCGGGCCTACGGCCCGGTCCAGCCCTGCCCCCTGGGGCACCCGCACTGGCCTGGGGGCCGCTGGCTGCACCTCGGCGCGGATGGGGAAATCCGCCAACGGTTGTTGCGCTGGCCGCCGCCAGAATCGCCTTAGCGTCTGCGAAACGCCCCTGGAGGCCTTCCTCCCCTGAAACGCCTTCTTCATCGGTGGTTGTCCCGATGGCTGCCCCTGCTGCTGGCTCCCCTGCTCTGGCTGCAACCCTGGACCCCCTTGACCGCGACGGCCCTGAGCGCCGAGCCCGCCCCGAACGCCGCCGAACCCGCGCCCGCCGAGCGCACGGCGGGTCTTGACCCGACCACCCTCGCGCCAGCCGCCCCCGTCCAGCCGGCCAAGCCTGAGGGCGCCAGCTGGGCCGCGCTGGCGGCCACCGCCAGTCCCCACAGTTTTGTCTCCGAGGCCGTGCGGCGGGTGGGTCCGGCGGTGGTGCGCATCGACACGGAGCGCAATGTGGCGCGCCAGGCCTTCGACCCGGCCCTGCTCGATCCCCTGCTGCGCGACCTGTTCGGCGACCCCTCCGGCAGCATGCGCGAACGCGGCCAGGGCTCGGGGGTGGTGATCGACGCCGCCAAGGGCTTGGTGCTGACCAACGCCCACGTCGTCGATGACGTCGACTCGGTGGAGGTGACCCTGGCCGATGGTCGCCAGCTCGATGGCACCGTGGTCGGCAGCGACCGGGTGACGGATCTGGCCTTGGTGCGCATCCCCGGCAAGGGCAAGCTCAGCGCGGCCCGGCTCGGGGATTCCGAGGCCCTGGAGGTGGGCGACTGGGCCATCGCCCTGGGCAGTCCCTACGGCCTGGAGCGCACCGTCACCCTGGGCATCGTCAGCAGCCTTCACCGCGACATCAACAGTCTCGGCTTCGCGGACAAGCGGTTGGACTTGATCCAAACCGACGCCGCCATCAATCCCGGCAATTCCGGCGGGCCGCTGATCAACGCCAACGGCGAGGTGATTGGCATCAACACCCTGGTGCGATCAGGCCCCGGGGCGGGACTCGGCTTCGCCATCCCGATCAACCTGGCGCGGCGGGTGGCCGAGCAGCTCGCCTCGGGAGGCACCGTGGTGCACCCCTATCTGGGTCTGCAGCTCGTGCCGCTGACCGCCAGGGTGGCCCGCGACAACAATCGCGATCCGGATGCCCTGGTGAAACTGCCGGAGCGGGACGGGGCCCTGGTGCAAAAGGTGCTCCCGGAGAGCCCGGCGGAGGAGGCCGGGCTGAAGCGCGGCGATCTGGTGGTGGAGATCGCCGGTGAACCCGTGCGCAATCCCTCCGCCCTGCTGCAGCAGGTGGAGAAGGCCCGGGTGGGACAACCCCTCCCCCTGCGGGTGGTGCGCGCCCAGCGGGAGCTCCAGCTCTCCATCAAACCGGCGGCGCTACCCACGCCCACGGGCTGATCAGGGCGGTTTGCTACGTTCACCCACCCCCTAAGTTGCGCTCCTCGCCATGTCGGATCTGCAGACCCAGATGAAGCGGGCCGTGGCCACCGCCGCCGTCGCCCAGATTCAAGACGGCATGGTGCTGGGTCTGGGATCCGGATCGACAGCGGCCTTGATGATCCAGGAGCTGGGGGCGAAGCTCCAGCGCGGCGAGCTCAAGGACATCACCGGGGTGAGCACCTCCTTCCAAGGGGAGGTGCTCGCCGCCGAGCTGGGGATTCCGCTGCGGAGCCTGAATGCCGTGGCCCGCATCGACCTGGCCATCGACGGCGCCGACGAGGTGGATCCGGCCCTGCAACTGATCAAAGGGGGTGGGGCCTGTCACGTGCAGGAGAAACTGGTGGCCCGCCGCGCGGACCGCTTTGTGGTGGTGGTGGATGCCAGCAAGCTGGTCACCACCTTGAATCTGGGGTTCCTGCTGCCGGTGGAGGTTCTCCCCGGGGCCTGGCGCCAGGTGAAGGACCAACTCGGGGAGATGGGGGGCGAGGCCCAGCTGCGGATGGCGGTGCGCAAAGCGGGACCCGTGGTCACCGATCAGGGAAATCTGGTGCTCGATGTGAGCTTCGCCGGCGGCATCCAGGATCCCCAAAGCCTGGAGAAGGAGATCAACAACCTCCCCGGCGTGCTGGAAAACGGCTTGTTTGTCAACCTGACCGACCAAGTTCTGGTCGGGGAGATTATCGATGGAGCAGCGATTGTCAGAGAGTTATCCCAGGCCTAGTTTTTTTGAACCTCAGGAGCCAAAAGGCTCGGGCTTCAGCAGGCAAACAAAGTTCTTCCGCCGCCAGGCGCTGTTTCAGCACAGTCTTGACATTGCCTTGATTGTATAAACGTGTCAGCGGGTCGCGACTCGCCTGCTCTTTCTCCCTGATCAACCCTGCCTTCAGGTGGTCAATGGTGCGCTTCAGGGCAAGGACGGCGACTCCAGCCCCAAGGAGGGCGAAGAGAACGCACAGCCCCAAAATCGACCAATTCGGGAGTGATTGACTGGCGCCCAGCAACCGGCCGAACCAGGCGGCCTTGGCGAGCACCAACCCGACCACAGCGGTCGCAATGGCTGTGGCGCAGGCTGTGGCGCAGGTGGTGGAGATTTCATCGCCCCCGTTGTGCCGCAACTTTTGGAAGGCTGTCCCAAGGCTTGCGCGCCACCTGTAGCCCATGCCCTCAGGCCAGGCGCCTCCGCACCGATTCGGCGTGGCTGTGGAGGCCCTCGCTGCGAGCCAAGGCGATCACCGCCTCCCCGGTGGCTTCCAGGGCGGCGCGGTTGAAGCCGATCAGGCTGGTGTGGCGCAGGAAGGTTTCCACGCTCAGGGCGCCGGCGAAGCGGGCCGTGCCGCCCGTGGGCAGGGTGTGGTTCGGGCCGGCCAGATAGTCGCCGACGGCCTCGGGGCTGAAAGGACCCAGGAAGATGGCGCCAGCGTGGCGGATCCGCTCCGCCAGGGGCTCGGGCCGCTCCACCAGAAGCTCCAGATGCTCGGGCGCGAAGCCGTCGCTCAGGCGCGCCGCTGTCTCCAGGTCGTCGCAGACCACGATCAGCCCCCAGTCCGTGAGGGCCTGGCGCACGATGGGGGCCCGGGGATGATCGACCAGTTGCTCGGCGACGGCTTTTGGCACCGCCTCAGCGAGCGCTTCGCTGGTGGTGAGCAGGATCGCCGCCGCCAGGGGGTCATGTTCCGCCTGGGCCATCAGATCGGCGGCCACCTGCTCCGGCCGAGCGGTGTGGTCGGCGATCACGAGCACCTCGCTGGGACCGGCCAGGGAATCGATCCCCACCCGCCCGTAGACCGCCTTTTTGGCCAGGGTGACCCAGAGGTTGCCGGGGCCGCTGATCACATCAACCCGCGGCAGCGATTCCGTGCCCCAGGCCAGGGCGTCGATCGACTGGGCGACACCGACCCGGTACACCTCCCGCACCCCCGCCAGATGGGCGGCGGCGAGCACGGTCGGGTTGGGGGCGCCGTCCCGGCCCGGCGGAGTGACCATCACGAGCCGCTCCACTCCGGCCACGCGGGCCGGGATGGCATTCATCAACACCGTGCTCGGGTAGGAGGCCCGCCCGCCGGGCACGTAGAGCCCGGCCCGTTCCACCGGCCGCCAGCGGCGCCCCAGGGTTTCGCCATGGGGTCCCCGCAGATGGAGATCGGCGGGGAGCTGGGCCTCGTGAAAGCGCAAGACCCGCGCGTGGGCGAGCTCCAAGGCCTGGCGCAAGCCGCTGGGCAAGGCCTCCCAGGCCTCCCGCAGCCGCTCTTCCGGAATCCTCAGGGGATCCGGACGCACCCCATCGAACGCCTCGCTGAGGCTCAGCAGGGCCGCGTCCCCTTCCGTGCGCACGCGTTCAAGGATCTGGGCCACCTTCTCCTCTTCCTGGCGCATCCGGGCCCCCTCTGTGCGCCCGGCGATCCGCTCCAGCCGCTCGCTGGCGACGGCCACATCCCGCAAACAAGGGAGCAGGGGCCTCTCCGAGGGAACCCGGGAGGCGGAGGGGGAGGCGACCACAGGCCACGCAAGCGCTGCAGCCACGCTAGAGGGTGTCCCTGGGAGAGGGGGAGCTAACGGGGGGCTTTGCGCTAGGGTGGTTGATTGTTCGAATGCTGCCGGTTTCCAGTGGCCAATAACAAATCAGCGAAGAAGCGCATTCAGATCGCCGAGCGCAACCGCCTGCGCAATCGCAGCTACAAGTCGTCGCTGCGCACCTTGATGAAGCGATGCTTCACCGCCTGCAGCGGCTACGGCGGCGGCGACGGTGATGTCAGCCGGGAGACGGTGGAGAACAGCCTCAACGCGGCCTTCAGCAAGATTGACAAAGCGGTGAAGGTGGGCGTGCTGCACAAGAACGGCGGTGCCCATAAAAAATCCCGCCTCAGCGCGGCCGTCAAGAAAGCCCTGGAGCCCTCGGGAGCGGCGAGCCCCTCCTGAGGGCACCCTCCCGACACCCCACGCCGCACGGCACCCTCCCTCTCCTCTCTCCCCCACGGCCATGCTGGTCGACAGCCACTGTCATCTTGTCTTTCGGCAATTTGACGATGATCTAACCGCGGTGGTGGCCCGTTGGCGAGAAGCGGGTGTGGGGGCTCTGGTTCATGCCTGCGTCGAGCCGTCGGAAATTCCGGCGATCCGCGAGTTGGCCGACCATGTTCCCGAACTGCGCTACGCCGTTGGCGTCCATCCACTGGATTGGCGGAAGTGGGAGTCCGGCACAGCCAGCCTCCTCCGCGAGGCCGCCCGCGCGGATGCGCGGGTGGTGGCGGTGGGTGAGTTGGGCCTCGATCTCTTTCGCCAACACAACCTGGAGGAGCAACTGGCCGTGTTGGAGCCCCAGCTCGATCTGGCCTGCGAGCTGGGGCTGCCTGTGATCGTCCATTGCCGCGACGCGGCTCCACCCATGTTGGAGGTGTTTCGTCGTCGCCAAGGCGAGGGGCGCTGTCCCTCCGGGGTGATGCATTGCTGGGGCGGAACGCCGGAGGAAATGAAGGCGTTCCTGGAGCTGGGTTTCCACATCAGCTTCAGCGGCACGGTCACGTTCCCGAAAGCGGAAGCGATCCAATCCTGCGCACGCCAGGTCCCCGAAGACCGCTATTTGGTGGAAACCGATTGTCCCTTCCTGGCGCCCGCACCCCGCCGCGGCAAGCGGAACGAGCCGGCCAATGTGGCTGTCGTGGCGGCCAAAGTGGCGGAACTGCGGGGAGAACCCCTGGAGCACGTGGCCCGCGCCAGCACGCGCAACGCTTCAAAACTCTTCAACTTGCCCCTTCAAGGTGTATGATGACTTATTGACCCAATGGCGGCGGTGCCCCTTGTCCCCAGGCGTCAACTCCTCTGGACATCCCGCCTTTGGCGCTGAGCCCGGCGCTCTGCGGATCCACGCCTTGTCGCGGGATCCGCGAACCCAGGGCTTCCTTGCCTTGAGGTGTTGCTTCCGAGGGATCCTCCATCCCAGGGGTTGACGACCCCACCGCCCGCAACATCATCCGCTGGGGACCGATCCCGTCCCCATCCTGCCTTCTCCCCCATCCTCCTGTCCTTCAGGTTTCCCGCATGAGCAGCGCGATCCAGGTCGCCAAGACCGTGACTTACCTCCCCGACTTGGTGGAGGTGCAGCGGGCGAGTTTCAAGTGGTTTCTTGAAAAAGGTCTGATCGAGGAGCTCGACAGCTTTTCGCCGATCACAGATTACACGGGCAAGCTGGAACTTCATTTCATCGGCGATGAGTATCGCCTGAAGCGCCCTCGGCATGATGTGGAGGAAGCCAAGCGGCGGGATGCGACGTTTGCATCCCAAATGTATGTGACCTGCCGTTTGGTCAACAAAGAAACCGGAGAAATCAAGGAGCAGGAAGTATTCATTGGTGAGCTGCCCCTGATGACAGAGCGGGGGACGTTCATCATCAACGGAGCCGAACGCGTCATTGTCAACCAAATCGTACGCTCCCCCGGAGTTTACTTCAAGGACGAGCAAGACAAGAATGGTCGCAAAACATTCAACGCGAGCCTAATCCCCAACCGCGGGGCCTGGTTAAAATTTGAAACAGATAAGAACGATCTGCTTCATGTCCGGGTGGATAAAACGAGAAAGATTAATGCCCATGTGCTCATGCGGGCCATCGGCTTGTCGGACAATGACGTCCTCGACAAGCTGAGACATCCTGAATACTATCAAAAATCAATCGCTGCCGCCAACGACGAGGGCATCTCCTCCGAAGATCAGGCCCTGCTGGAATTATACAAAAAACTTCGGCCCGGCGAACCACCCTCGGTCAGTGGCGGCCAACAGCTTCTTCATAGTCGATTCTTCGACCCCAAGCGCTATGACCTCGGCCGGGTGGGTCGCTACAAGATCAACAAGAAATTGCGCCTCACCATTCCTGATGCGGTCCGCACGCTGACGCCAGAGGATGTTCTCTCCACCATTGATTATCTGATCAATTTGGAGTTGGACGTTGGCGGCGCCAGCCTTGATGACATCGATCACCTCGGCAACCGGCGGGTGCGCTCTGTCGGCGAACTGCTGCAGAACCAAGTTCGCGTTGGCCTGAATCGGCTGGAACGCATCATCAAAGAACGGATGACCGTCGGCGAGACCGACTCGCTGACGCCGGCCCAGTTGGTGAATCCCAAACCCTTGGTGGCTGCCATCAAGGAATTTTTTGGCTCCAGCCAGCTGAGCCAGTTCATGGATCAAACCAATCCTTTGGCGGAGCTCACCCACAAGCGGCGGATCAGCGCGCTGGGCCCAGGGGGTCTCACGCGCGAACGGGCGGGTTTCGCGGTGCGCGACATCCACCCCTCTCACTACGGCCGCATTTGCCCGATTGAAACCCCCGAAGGACCCAATGCGGGCTTGATCGGCTCCCTGGCCACCCATGCGCGCGTCAATGAATACGGCTTCATTGAAACGCCGTTCTGGAAAGTCGAGGATGGCGTTGTCCTCAAAACCGGAGAGCCCATTTATTTGTCGGCCGATCTGGAAGATGAATGCCGCATTGCCCCAGGCGACATCTCCACAGACTCCCATGGCAAGATCACCTCTGATCTTGTTCCCGTGCGCTATCGGCAGGACTTTGAGAAGGTGCCTCCCCAGCAAGTGGATTATGTGCAGCTCTCACCCGTCCAGGTGATTTCGGTGGCCACCTCGCTCATCCCCTTCCTTGAGCACGACGATGCCAACCGGGCGCTGATGGGTTCCAACATGCAGCGTCAGGCGGTGCCCTTGCTGCGCCCCGAACGCCCGCTGGTGGGAACCGGCCTGGAAACCCAGGTGGCGAGAGATTCTGGCATGGTGCCGATCACCCGCGTCAATGGCACGGTCACCTTTGTCGATGCCACCGCGATTGTGATTCGCGACGAACAGGGGCTGGAGCACACCCACTATCTGCAGAAGTACCAGCGCTCCAATCAGGACACCTGCCTGAACCAACGCCCCATCGTCAAACAGGGGGATCAGGTCATCGCCGGACAGGTCCTGGCCAACGGCTCAGCCTGCGAAGGGGGCGAAATCGCCCTTGGTCAAAACGTGATGATCGCTTACATGCCCTGGGAGGGTTACAACTACGAGGACGCCATCCTCGTGAGCGAGCGGCTTGTCCACGATGATCTCTACACATCTGTCCATATTGAAAAGTATGAGATTGAGGCCAGACAGACCAAGCTCGGCCCTGAGGAAATCACACGGGAAATCCCCAATGTCGCCGAGGAAAGCCTGAGAAATCTCGACGAGATGGGCATCATTCGGATTGGTGCTTATGTCGAGAGCGGAGACATCCTGGTTGGCAAGGTGACACCCAAAGGCGAATCCGACCAGCCCCCCGAAGAAAAGCTGCTCCGCGCCATCTTTGGCGAAAAAGCCCGGGATGTTCGCGACAACTCCCTGCGGGTTCCGAGCACGGAGCGCGGGCGCGTTGTGGACGTGCGGATCTACACCCGTGAGCAGGGTGACGAGCTTCCCCCCGGGGCCAACATGGTCGTGCGGGTGTACGTGGCCCAGCGTCGCAAGATCCAGGTCGGCGACAAGATGGCTGGACGCCACGGCAACAAGGGCATCATCAGCCGCATCCTCCCCCGCGAGGACATGCCCTATCTGCCCGATGGCACCCCGGTGGACATCGTTCTCAATCCTCTGGGCGTTCCCAGCCGAATGAATGTGGGTCAGGTGTTCGAGTGCCTGATGGGTTGGGCCTCCGCCCATCTGGGTTGCCGGGTCAAGGTGATTCCTTTTGACGAAATGCACGGTGCGGAGAAGTCCAAACAGACCGTGCAGGCCTACCTGGAGGAGGCGGCCAAGCAACCCGGCAAGGATTGGGTCTACAACCCCGACAACCCCGGCAAGATTCAACTGATCGATGGCCGATCGGGCGAGCCTTTCGATCAGCCGGTCACCGTTGGCTATGCCCACATCCTCAAGCTGGTTCACTTGGTCGATGACAAGATTCATGCCCGCTCCACCGGTCCTTATTCCTTGGTCACGCAGCAGCCCCTGGGCGGAAAGGCTCAGCAAGGCGGCCAGAGACTGGGTGAGATGGAAGTGTGGGCACTGGAGGCCTACGGCGCGGCCTACACCTTGCAGGAATTGCTGACGGTGAAATCGGACGACATGCAAGGACGCAATGAGGCCCTGAACGCCATTGTCAAAGGGAAGCCGATCCCGCGGCCAGGCACTCCGGAATCGTTCAAGGTGTTGATGCGAGAGTTGCAGTCGCTGGGACTGGACATCGCTGTCTACACGGACGCAGGTGAGGAGGTTGATCTGATGCAAGACGTCAATCCACGACGCAGCACTCCAAGTCGTCCCACCTATGAATCCCTGGGCGTTGCCGATTACGACGAGGATTAAACATCTCGACTCACTGATCACCCCCGCCTTTGTTACTCGCCATGTCTTCCAGCAATCAACGCAGCGAAAACTATTTCGATTACGTCAAGATCACCCTGGCGTCCCCCGACCGCATCATGCAGTGGGGACAGCGCACCCTGCCTAACGGGCAGGTGGTGGGGGAAGTGACGAAGCCAGAAACCATCAACTACCGCACCCTCAAGCCAGAGATGGATGGCTTGTTTTGCGAGAAGATTTTTGGCCCTTCCAAAGATTGGGAATGCCACTGCGGCAAATACAAGCGGGTCCGGCATCGCGGCATCGTCTGTGAGCGCTGCGGGGTGGAGGTCACGGAGAGTCGGGTGCGTCGGCACCGCATGGGTTTCATCAAACTCGCCGCACCGGTTTCTCACGTCTGGTATCTCAAAGGCATCCCGAGCTACGTGGCCATCCTTTTGGACATGCCGCTTCGAGACGTAGAGCAGATTGTCTATTTCAACTGCTACGTGGTTCTCGACCCGGGTGATCACAAAGACCTGGTTTACAAACAATTGCTCACTGAAGATGAGTGGCTGGAGATCGAAGACCAGATCTTTGCTGAAGATTCAGAGATTGAGAACGAGCCCATCGTCGGTATTGGTGCGGAGGCGCTGAAGCAGCTGCTCTCCGACCTGGAGCTCAATGAAATTGCTGAACAGCTGCGCGAGGAAATCAGCAGCAGCAAAGGTCAGAAGCGGGCCAAGTTGATCAAGCGCCTGCGCGTGATCGACAACTTCATCGCCACCGACGCCAGACCTGAATGGATGGTTCTGGACGTGATTCCGGTGATCCCTCCCGATCTGAGGCCGATGGTGCAGCTCGATGGAGGTCGTTTCGCCACCAGCGACCTGAATGACCTGTATCGGCGGGTCATCAACCGGAACAATCGCCTGGCACGACTTCAGGAGATTTTGGCCCCGGAAATCATCGTGCGCAACGAAAAGCGCATGCTCCAAGAGGCCGTGGACGCGTTGATCGATAACGGTCGACGGGGTCGCACGGTGGTGGGAGCCAACAACCGGGCGCTCAAATCCCTCAGCGACATCATTGAAGGCAAACAGGGACGGTTCCGTCAGAACCTGCTCGGGAAACGGGTCGACTACTCCGGCCGTTCCGTGATCGTGGTTGGACCGAAGCTGAAAATGCATCAGTGCGGTCTCCCAAAAGAAATGGCGATCGAGTTGTTCCAACCCTTCGTCATCCATCGCCTGATTCGACAGAACATTGTCAACAACATCAAGGCCGCGAAGAAGTTGATTCAAAAAGCCGATGATGAAGTGATGCAGGTGCTGCAGGAAGTCATCGAGGGGCATCCCATCCTCCTCAACCGCGCTCCCACGCTCCACCGCCTGGGCATTCAGGCCTTTGAACCGAAGCTTGTGGACGGCCGTGCCATCCAGCTGCATCCGTTGGTCTGTCCAGCCTTCAACGCCGACTTTGACGGTGACCAGATGGCCGTGCACGTCCCCCTGGGAATCGAGGCCCAGACCGAAGCCCGCATGTTGATGCTGGCGAGCAACAACATCCTCTCCCCCGCCACCGGCGAACCAATCATCACCCCCTCCCAGGACATGGTGCTGGGCGCCTACTACCTCACAGCCGTCAACCGGGAAAAGGCCAAGCCCGAGTTCGGCAATCGTGCCCTGACCTACGCCAGCTTGGAGGATGTGATTGCGGCCTTTGAGGAGAAACACCTTCATCTGCACGATTGGGTTTGGGTGCGCTTCCACGGCGAAGTGGAAGCCGATGAAGAGGCTGAGGCTCCCATCTCCTCGGAAACCCTTTCCGATGGCACCCGCGTCGAGCAGTGGCGTTTCCGCCGGGATCGTTTCGATGAGGATGGCGCCCTGATCAGTCGTTACTTGCTGACCACCGTGGGCCGGGTCGTGATCAATCAAACCATCATTGATGCCGTTGCCGCCAATTAACCAGGCGTTTCGTCCTTCGGTCTGTCTTCTCTGTTTTCCGACTCCACTCTGATCATGACAACGTCTTCCGCAAAGAAGAAAGCCTCCAAGAACACCCCGGCCCCCACCGCAGTGGACGCCACACCTGGTCGCGCCGCCCCTCCCTTTCGCAACCGCATCATCGACAAGAAGGCCCTGCGCAATCTGGTGGCCTGGGCCTACAAGCACCATGGAACGGCGGCCACGGCCTCCATGGCGGATGAGTTGAAAAATCTGGGCTTTCACTACGCCACCCAGGCCGCCGTGTCGATTTCCGTGGATGACCTGCGCATCCCCTCGGAAAAGGCTCGTTTGCTGCAAGAGGCCGAGGAGGAAATCACCAACACCGAAGAGCGTTATCGCCTGGGCGAGATCACGGAAGTGGAACGTCACACCAAGGTGATCGACACGTGGACAGAGACCAACGAGCGTCTCGTGGAAGAAGTCAAGCGCAATTTCAACGACAACGACCCGTTGAATTCGGTGTGGATGATGGCCAACTCCGGGGCCCGAGGCAATATGTCGCAGGTGCGTCAGTTGGTGGGAATGCGCGGCTTGATGGCCAACCCGCAAGGGGAGATCATCGACTTGCCGATTCGCACCAATTTCCGCGAAGGGCTGACTGTCACCGAGTACGTGATTTCCTCCTACGGGGCCCGCAAGGGTCTGGTGGACACGGCCCTGCGCACAGCGGACTCCGGCTATCTGACCCGTCGTCTGGTCGACGTGGCGCAGGATGTGATCGTGCGGGAAGAGGATTGCGGGACCAGTCGCGGCATTGTGATTGACGCCGATGAAAAGGGTCGCTTTTTCAGCAAGCTGATCGGACGCCTGGCGGCCGAGCCCGTCCTCGACGCGGATCGCAACGAAATCGCGAGCCGTGACACGGAAATCGATGCCCCCCTGAGCCGCCGCATCGAACAGGCCGGGATACGCCGCGTACTGGTGCGTTCACCGTTGACCTGCGAGGCCTCCCGCTCCGTCTGCCGCAAGTGCTACGGCTGGGCCCTGGCCCACAACCAGCTGGTGGATCTCGGAGAAGCGGTGGGCATCATCGCCGCCCAGTCCATTGGCGAGCCGGGCACCCAGTTGACGATGCGCACCTTCCACACCGGCGGTGTGTCCACAGCCGAGACGGGTGTGGTGCGTTCTTTGTGTGCCGGTGTGGTCGAATTTGGCGCCAAGGCTCGCGTTCGTCCCCACCGCACGCCCCATGGGGTGGAAGCCCACCTGGCCGAAGTTGACTTCAGCCTACAACTCAAACCCACCGATAAAGGCAAGATCCAAAAGCTGGACATCACCACGGGTTCCATCCTGTTCGTGAATGACGGTCAAGAGGTGATCGCTGACACCATCCTCGCCCAGATCTCCTCCGGTGCGCAGGTGAAAAAGAGTGTGGAGAAGGCCACCAAAGACGTGATCTGCGATCTGGCGGGTCAGGTGCGTTTTGAGGACGTGATTCAGCCGCGTGAGGTAACCGATCGCCAGGGCAACATCACCCATAAAGCGCAACGTCTCGGCAGGCTTTGGGTGTTCAGTGGTGATGTTTACAACCTGCCACCCAACGCGCAGCCCGTGGTGGCGGGTGGCAAAGAGGTGCGCACAGGCGAGGTGTTGGCCGAAAGCCGCCTGGTGAGTGAATACGGCGGCGCCGTGCGGCTGCGGGAATCGGCGGGCGATTCACGAGAAGTGCAAATCGTCACCACCAGTTTGACTCTCAAGGAGTGCAAATTGCTGCATGAATCGACGCACTCTGGTGAAATCTGGCATCTGGAGGACAAAGAGGGCGCCCGCTACTTGTTGCGCACCGCTCCCGGCAGCAAGATCAGCTCGGGTGAGGTGATCGCTGAATTGGCGGATGATCGCTTCCGCACCAAAACAGGTGGCCTGGTCAAGTTTTCCCCCGGTCTCTCGATCAAGAAGGCTCGTTCCGCCAAGCATGGCTTCGAGGTCAGCAAAGGGGGAACGCTGCTGTGGATCCCCCAGGAAACCCACGAGATCAACAAGGACATCTCCCTGTTGATGATCGAAGACGGCCAGTGGATCGAAGCCGGCACGGAAGTGGTCAAAGACATTTTCAGCCAAACGGCAGGCATTGTCACCGTCACCCAGAAGAACGACATTCTGCGAGAGATCATCGTGCGCTCCGGCACGCTGCATCTGCTCTCGGACAGCAAAGTGCTCAGCCGCTATCAAGAGGGGTTGATGGTGAATCCGGGAGAGGAGATTGCTCCCGGCATCACCGCTGAGGCGATGGTCTTCGTCGAAGCGGTGGACACCACCCAAGGGGGAGCTCTGCTACTGCGGTCCGTGGAGGAATACTTCATTCCCGATGAGGCGCATCTGCCGGAATCCATCACGGTCAAGCAACCCGGTGGGCCCTCCCTGGGGCTGCGGGCCTCGCAACGGCTCACCTTCAAAGATGGCGAGCTGGTGAAATCTGTGGAAGGGGTGGAATTGCTGCGCACGCAGTTGATTCTGGACACGTTTGACACCACGCCCCAGATGACCGTGGATGTGGAAGCCATCGCCGACAAGCGCGCCAAAACCATCGATCGTCTCCAGCTGGTCATCCTCGAAACCTTGCTCGTGCGTCGCGACACCCTCTCGGACGCCAGCCACGGCTCCACCCACACGGAACTTCAGGTGGAGGATGGTGTGGCGGTGAAGCGAGGCGATGTGGTCGCCACCACTCAGATTCTCTGCAAGGAGGATGGGGTGGTGCAGCTGCCGGATGCCACGGCGGACGAACCGATCCGCCGCTTGATCGTCGAGCGCTCCGGCGACACCCGCACCATCCATCTGCAGGGCCTCCAACCCAGCGTTGGTCTGGCGGATCGCGTCGTGGAGGGAGATGACATCGGCGAGGGCTTGATCGCCCCCTGCTGCGGGCAGGTGGAGACCATCTCGTCCGACACGATGACCATCCGGCTCGGACGGCCCTACATGGTCTCGCCCGATTCCGTCCTGCACGTGCGGGATGGCGAGTTGGTGCAACGGGGCGATGGGCTGGCGCTGCTGGTGTTTGAGCGGCAGAAAACCGGAGACATCGTTCAGGGTCTGCCGCGGATTGAGGAATTGCTGGAGGCACGGCGCCCTCGGGATTCCGCCATCCTTTGCCGCAAGAGCGGCACGGTGCAGATCAAGCAGGGTGAGGATGACGACTCGATCACGGTCTCGGTGATCGAAGCAGATGACGTGATCACGGATTACCCCATCCTTTTGGGCCGCACCGTGATGGTGAGCGATGGCCAGCAGGTGCGGGCGGGTGAATTGCTCACGGATGGTCCGATCAACCCCCACGAGTTGCTGGAGTGCTTCTTCGAGGATCTGCGCAGCGTCAAGCCGACGATGGAGGCGGCCCAGGAAGCGATTTCCAAACTGCAATTCCGCATGGTGCAGGAAGTGCAGAACGTCTACAAATCGCAGGGGGTGTCGATTGACGACAAGCACATTGAGGTGATTGTGCGTCAGATGACCAGCAAGGTGAGGGTGGAGGACGCGGGGGACACCACCCTGCTGCCCGGGGAGTTGATCGAGTTGCGTCAGGTGGAGCAGGTGAATTCCGCCATGGCGATCACCGGTGGCGCTCCAGCGGAGTTCACCCCCGTGCTGCTGGGCATCACCAAGGCCTCCCTCAACACCGACAGCTTCATCTCGGCGGCCAGCTTCCAGGAAACCACCCGCGTGCTCACGGAGGCGGCGATCGAGGGCAAGAGCGACTGGCTGCGGGGCCTCAAGGAGAACGTGATCATCGGCCGCCTGATCCCCGCCGGCACCGGCTTCAGCGGCTTCGAGGAGGAACTGCGCTCCGAGGCGGGCCCCCATCCGGACATCCTGGAAGAGGAGGCGGCGAGCTATCGCCGCATGCAAAACCTCCGCCCCGACTACACCGTGGAACTGCCGGCGCCACCGGTGAACGCCGCGGTGCTGGACGACCCCTCCGATGAGGATTTGGAAGCCAGCCGCAGCCGCCATGGCATCGAGGCCTCCAGCAGCACCTTCGCCGCCTTCCAGCGTCCCAACACGGAGGAGGGCCTTGAAGAGGATCAATTCCCCGATCCTGTCGCCCTGGAAGATCTCCAGGAGGAGGGCCTGCTCAGTGACGACTGACACCACGGATCTGGGCACGCCCGTGCCCAAGCGGCGTCTGCCCCTTTGGGGCTTCCATCCGCACACTGAGCTGCTCAACGGTCGGCTGGCGATGCTGGGTTTCATCGCCCTGGTGCTGGTGGAGTGGACGCTGGGGCACGGACTCCTCGCGCATCGGTGACGTCCCCGCTGCTGGGCCAGAGCCAGGCGGCCCTGGAAGCCTGGGCGGTGGCGGAAGGCCAGCCGGCTTTCCGCGGTCGCCAGCTCCACGCCTGGCTCTATCGCCGCGGCGCCCATGACATCGCGGCCATCAGCGATTGGCCCCTCTCCTGGCGCGAGGGGCTGCGGGCGCGGGAAGCGGAAACCGGCCAGCCCCTGATCGGCCGGCTGACAGAAGTCCATCGACGCGTGGCGGCGGATGGCACCACCAAGCTGTTGCTGGCCACGCGAGACGGGCTGCAACTGGAGACGGTGGGCATCCCGAGCGCGGATCGCCTGACGGTTTGCGTCAGTTCTCAGGTGGGCTGCCCGATGGCCTGCCGCTTCTGCGCCACCGGGAAGGAGGGCCTGGCGCGGTCCCTCGCCCTGCACGAGGTGGTGGATCAGGTGCTGAGCGTGCGGGAGGCCATGGAGCGGCGTCCCAGCCACGTGGTGTTCATGGGCATGGGGGAGCCCCTCCTGAACACGGAGGTGGTGCTGGAGGCGATGGCGGTGTTCTGCCGGGATCTGGAGATGGCCCAGCGCCAGATCACGGTGAGCACCGTGGGGGTGTCAGGCGCGTTGCCGCGGCTGGCGGAGCGGGCTCGGCAGGTGTTGGGGCGCACCCAGTTCACCCTGGCGGTGAGCCTGCACGCGCCGGATCAGCGCCTGCGCGAGGCGTTGATCCCCACCGCCCGGGGCTACCCCCTGGAGGAGCTGCTGGAGGATTGCCGCGACTACGCGTGGGAGACCTCACGGCGGGTGAGCTTTGAATACATCCTGCTGGCCGGGGTCAACGATGCGCCAGCGCAAGCGGAGGCCTTGGCGCGCCTGCTGCGGGGCTTCCAGAGCCATGTCAACCTCATCCCCTACAACCCGATCGAGGAAGAGGAGTTTGAACGTCCGTCCCCTCGCGCCGTGAACCGCTTCCGCCAGGTGTTGCTGGAGCGGTCGATCGCCGTGAGCGTGCGGGCCAGCCGCGGCCTGGATCAGGACGCCGCCTGCGGCCAGTTGCGACGGGCCTTTGCCGGGTCCCGCTGAAGGGCCGCCCTAGGCTCAACAGAGCTCCGCCGGGATCGCCCCCACCCCATGGACATCACCTCCCAGTTGATCGAAGCCTTGCTGCAGCGCGGCGTGCGGCGGGTCTACGGGGTGCCGGGCGACTACGTGCTGGGCCTCTTCGACCGGTTGGAGCGCTCCCCCATCGACGTGATCTGCATGGCGGGGGAGGAGGGGGCGGGCTTTGCCGCCGATGCCCATGCCCGCCTGCGGGGATTGGGGGTGGCGGTGGTCACCTACGGCGTCGGCGCCCTGAAGGTGTTGAACCCGGTGGCCGGGGCCTACGCAGAGCGGTCGCCGCTGCTGGTGATCAGCGGCGCTCCGGGCCTGCGGGAATCGGATGAACACACCCTGCTGCACCACCGCATCCGCGCCAGCGACACCCAGGAGCGTTTTTTCAAGGAGGTCTGCGCCCAGACGGCGTGCCTGGATTCCGGCCGCACGGCAGTGGAAAAGATCCAGCGGGTGCTGGAGGCGATGCGGCGCGAGTCGCGGCCGGGCTATCTGGAACTGCCCCGCGATTCCCTCACCCGGCCGGTGCCCCGTCCCCTGCCGTCCCTCACCCCACCGACGCTGGCCCGGGTGGCCGATCTGCAGCGGCGCGCCGGGCTGGCCGTCCTGGAGTGGATGCGGAGTCGGGAGCGGCCGGTGGTGCTGGCCGGGGTGGAGCTCCATCGCTTCGGGCTGCAGCAGGCGCTGCAGGCGGTGCTGGAGCGGGAGGGCTGGCCCTTTGCCACCAGCCTGAGCGGCAAATCCCTGCTCAGCGAACAGCATCCGCAGTATCTGGGCGTGTACGAGGGGGCGATGGGGGAAAGGGCGGTGCGCGAGGTGGTGGAGGGCAGCGACGGGCTGTTGATCCTGGGCATGCCCCTGAGCGATCTGGACACCGGGGTGTACACGATGGAGTTGAACGCCGCCACCTGCCTGCGGGTGGAGATGGACCGGGGTCTGCGCTGGAGTCATGGCGATCAGGACACCCTGGATCCGGTGACGTTGCTGCAGGTGTGGCAGGAGGCGGCGCCGCCGGCGGCGCCTGCGGCCTATCAGCCCCGTGTGAAGCCCCAGCCGGCGGAACCCTTCGAGCCGGCGGCGGACCAGCCCCTCACCGTGCGCCGCCTGCTGCTGGCGGTGGATGCCGTGCTCGACGACACCACGGTGGTGGTGGCCGACACCGGCGATGCCACCTTCGCCTCCCTCGCCCTGCACCTCAAGGAGGCGAACGACTACCTCAACAGCGGCAACTGGGCCTCCCTGGGCTTCGCCCTGCCGGCGGCCGTGGGCGCCTGGGGCGCAGATCCGGAGCGGCGACGCCCCCTGGTGCTGGTGGGCGACGGGGCGCTGCTGATGAGCGCCATCGAGCTGGCCACCCTGGCCCGCTACCGCATCCCCGCCCTGGTGGTGGTGTTGGACAACGCCGGTTACGGCACGGAGCGACCGATGCTCGATGGTCCCTTCAACGATGTGGCGCCGGTGGACCATGTGGGACTGGCCCTGGCGATGGGTTTCCAGGCGGCGCGGCGGGTGACGCGGGAAGGGGAGCTCTGGGAGACCCTGCGGGCCTTTTTGCGAGAGACGGCCGGGCCGAGCTTGGTGAGCGTGCAGCTGGATCCGCAGGACGCCTCCGATGCCCTGCGCAACCTCACCACCGCCCTGGGCAAGAAGGTGAAGGCGGCCGAGTTGGAGGGCTGAGCCATGGCGTGGATGCGCTACCTGGATCCGGAGGGCACCGTGCAAGTTGCCGTGCGGGCGGGGTCGTCCGGCGGCTGGGAGCGGTTGCGGGCGGAGGGCGAGGGCCAGGCGCCGGGCGTGCGCGGCGGGGCGTGGGAGGGCGACGAGCTCTTTGCGGGCCTGACCCCCAGCGGAGAGGAGGCGCGGATCGCGCGGGTGCTGGCGCCTGTGCAGCCGCCAGCGATCTTCTGCATCGGCCTCAACTACCGGCGCCATGCCGCCGAAACCGGCGCGGCGTTGCCCGAGTGGCCGGTGCTGTTCATGAAGTCGCCCGGGGCGGTGCAGGATCCCGGGGAAGCGATCGTGTTGCCGCGGGCGTTGGCGAGCGCCGAGGTGGATCTTGAGGGGGAGCTGGCGGTGGTGATCGGTCGGCGCTGCCGCAATGTGAGCCGCGACGAGGCGCTGAAGGTGGTGGCGGGCTTCACCTGCGGCAACGACGTCAGCGCCCGGGATTGGCAGAAGCAATGGGGGGGCGGGCAGTGGTGCCGCGGCAAAACCTTCGACACGTTCGCCCCCCTCGGTCCGGTGCTGGTGCCCCCCGCCGAGCTGGCCGATCCCCTCGCCCTTCGCCTGCGCGCCATCCA
>Ga0194130_10003196_pt1 | contig 22339 bp, 24 predicted proteins | sample TA2KigsurfametaG_FD_160084 | JGI IMG/M metagenome (GOLD analysis project Ga0194130, IMG submission 160084) | Freshwater microbial communities from Lake Tanganyika, Tanzania - TA2015050 Kigoma 12 surface | ecosystem: Environmental > Aquatic > Freshwater > Lake | place: Tanzania: Lake Tanganyika... | reverse complement strand
CTACTAAAATTATTATCTTTATAACTCATATAATTATAAAAATAAAATTATTTTAAGCATAAATACTTTTTAATTATTGACATATATTAATTTTTTTGACAATTTTTTATTAGATTCTTTTATTCGAATTTTTCTATTTTTTTTAATTTTTTCTAGTTCTTCGGTGTATTTTTTAATTAAATCTTCTGAATATTTAATCCATCTAGATCTACCAGTTTCGAAAGAACGCAATGATATATATTTTTCACCATCGTTTCCCATTTTTATTTGATTTGTACATTCATTTGCGGGATATGGCGGTGAGTTGCGCATTGTATATTTTTTATTTGTCTGTTTAACGCAACTGTATATTTTTTTTGATATTTTACGACGCATTTATATATTGTAACTATATATAAATAATTAGTTTTTCTAATTTTATTTTTATATCTTGATAATTACAATAAATAGTATTTAATTATACCATTTATTATATTGATAGTTCATGATTTATTTTTTTATTAAATAAATCATTTTACGTGCCATTATAGGCATATATTTTATGTTCAAGTTTTTATATTTATAGTATTTCTCTAGGTTATATTTCATACTCAATATATTTATTAATCCCTCATATTTATTATTTATACAATGATCTATAAATTCAAATATATTATTTTCAAAAAGCTTTACTAGATCCATCGAACTATTATATTTTAATTCGAAATACTTGATATAAAATTTCAATACAGTTAGGTCTTTAATGTTTAATTCTAAAATGCATACATTAGTGTAATTATCAGGAAGTTTAATCTTTTGAACATAGACAATATAATTATAACGTTTCAACCATGTGATGATTAATTTTGCACCATAGGATGATTGAGATGATTGTGTAAAATATAATGATTGCATAGTTTTTGCAGTAGTAAAAAATAGTTTTAGAATCATCAGTACATAATTATGTATTTCATTATAAATTTCTTGGTAGTTTTTTTTATTTTGATGATCATTAAGTTTGTTGGAAAATAATTTTGTATATTCTAATAAATTTTTATTAGTTTTGAATAAATTAGCTACTAAATTTTTGAATCCATACCACCATAATTCTAAATCATAATCTTGATTTTCTTTATGGATTATTTTATCAGGATTTATTTTAGAAAAGTCCATTAAATTTATAATAATTATAAATTCTTAAATAAAATAAATTTTAATTCAATCTAACTTTTCCTTTGGAATTAATTCTTCCTACTAAAATACCAATATTGTCATCTTGACATGCAAATAATTCATTTGTTTCTATATTTTTCAAATAAGTTATTTGTTTATGTTCTATTTTTTCATAGCCATCAAGTTTCTTTTTTTTAGTTTTCTTTTTTTGTTTGGGGTCTCCCATGATAGATTCTTCTGTTTTTTCCAATGCCGATTCTGTATTTAATTCTGGTTTGAGAACTTCTATTACTTCCGTTAATGTTGTACTGATTTTAGGACTATCTGATTGAGAAGCAATATCAGATTGTATATTTGTATCTATAGTGTATCCTATAGATAATTCTTTTTCAGATACGTGTTCTAGTTTATTTTTATAAATCCTAATTTGTTGTTCTAAGATAGTAATATATTCGTTTTTTTCTTTTAATTGTCTATTCATAGTTGCTAAAATAGAATTTTTTTTATAAGATGCTAATTCATCCTCTAGCGTTTTGATAATTTTATCTTTATCTTGGATAGATTTTATAGATTGTGCTTGTATATCTGTACATTCTTTTTGGACAAGTGTGAGAGTATTTTTTAAAGTAGTCACTTCTGATTCTAAATTTAGCTGCTTGCTAAGAAACTCATCCAAATTGTTATTATTAATAAAACTATTGAGATCCTTTAAAAGATTCACTAATTCCTGCATTATAATTGATTATTTATATATATTTTTATGTTATTTTAGAAAATTCAACTTTTTATTTAAAAAATCATTACTATTTTTTATACTTTCAGGGGCGCGAGAAATTTCACACACATTTCTAATGATAATTGTGTGTGGAAATTTTTGACAGGCTAAAAAATCTAAAAAAAAAAAATTTATTTTAATAAAAATTATATGAGAATCTTATTAAGCTTTATTACTTTTTAAATATAGTCAAAAATCAAAATTTGCAATTTTCAAGGGGATTTTTTGGCAGTTTTAAAAATTTAGAAAGTTATATAACCAAGCAACTGTAGTTTTTCTACAGTACTGTAGTTTTTCTACAGTATAAAAATTTAAAAATATTTTCTAATTATTATTTATAAAATGACATATAAATGCCAACTTTGTAATTATGAAACGTCAGATTCTGGGAATTTTTCGCATCATAAAAAATCTAAAAAACATCAGCTTTTGGCCACAAAATTATCATAATGTGATAACACATCAAAGTCACAAGCTGACAATAAAACTGTAGAAAACTACAGTCAAAGTTATCATTCGAGTTATCATCAGTTATCATTAGTTATCATTTGTAACAGATGTGGTCGCGAATTTTCGCATAAATCTAATTTATCTAGACACAAAAAAAATTGTAAAAATAATCTCAATATAAATACTTTACAAAGTGAAAAAGCCGTATTAGAAAAAGAAAATGAATTATTAAAAAAAATAGAAAGAGAAAAAACAGAATTTATAAATACTTTTATGGCAAATACTAATACTATTATTACTAAGTCTCAAGACACTACTAAAATAACTGCGCAAGCAATGCAAAATGTATCAATGAGTGCATTAAAATTTGCTAATCAAAAATATAAAGATGCTCCTGTTTTAAAAGAACTTGAAAATTTCAATATAAATAATTTATGTTTAGATGATCCAAAAGATAGAAATTCTTTAATAGAATTATTTATATACAATGCAAAAATAAAAACACTTGACAAATTATTGGGTGAACATATAATAAGTGTCTATAAAAAAGAAAATCCAAAGGCTCGTTCAATACATACAACAGATTGCTCGCGATTAAATTATTTGGTACGAGAACTTATTAAAGATGCAAATAATGGAGAATCAGTATGGGAAGTTGATAAAGCAGGTATAAAAATATGCAGTAAAATAATAAAACCTTTAATAGAAAAATGTATGGAATTATTGGTAGACCATCAGAAAAAACTAATAAATGAAATTGCAAATGGTAATTATAAACTTGTGGATAATATAAATACGATTATGAGTATTTTAGCAAGTATTGACAAGGGATTTTTAGAATTAGAAATTAACAAATATATTGCACCACATTTTAATTTAATTAAGTGATATTTGAAATTTAATAATTTTATATTATGTATAGTAGACAATGTTGGATGATAATTAAAATATAAAAAATATTCAACTGCTTATAATTAAGCTATAAAATATAATATAAATACTGAAACTTAATTTGAATTGGATAAATTTCAATAAACACAAAAGTATGATAAAAAATATTTCGTAAATATATTTACAATAAATTAAAAAAAGCTATAATCTATTTTCTGATGTTTTTTTAATTTATGTAGAAAATATTTATCACATATTGCATTTAATTCTAAATCTATACCAATAAAAATTTCCAATGTTTTTTTTATTTTTTTATCATTAACTTTTGTAATTAAATATTTTATTTTATTTTCATAATCTTTATCTATATTTATTGATTCTAAATAGATACCCAAAATTTCATTGTGTTCATTATTAAAATTTTTATTGTTCAAAACAAATGTATATATTGTATTCTTTATTTTTTCTTCCATAATGTCATTTTTTTCACTTTGTGAAGAAATTTTTTTTAATTTTTGAATAGTTAGATTATTTTTTTTTCTCTGTTGATATATCTCATTAAACATTTCAATACCCAAATGATATTCTGATATTAAATTCACATATTTTAATAATTTGTGTTTAAGTATTACATAGCACATTTTCTCACTTGGAATTAATTTTTCATTTATAACCATATTATATATTTTTTCGGGATCATTATTTTTATTCATCATATATGATATAATTTCTTCTTCTTTTTTTACTTCCATATATATAACTGATTGTAATATTGTATAATATTATTATACATTTTTATATGTATTTTTCAATTTTTTATTTATGTACCAAACTTAAGGCGTGGTTCCATTGACATGTCTGTAAAATTAGGTTCGTATAGATAATCTACCTTCAACGATCAGTAAAATAATTATTAAAAAGCATAAATATTTATAAAAGACAACATTAGATTTCATATAATTGTTAGTTCATTATTGAAAATATAAATTTTATCAATAATATAAAAAAAGCTTATTTTGATATTGTTGAACTAAGAACTAAATATAAACCAAATAATATGTGCACTATCTATGGTATAATAGTTTTACCAATATTTATAGTTTTGATTATTAACATTGATTAGTCTAAATATAAAAAAAGTTATATGATTTTAATACTTTTTCTAGAAATGCACTAAAAATTAATTACTTATATAAAAATAATCAATTCAAAAATAAAAATTAGGCACGCGAGAAGGCAATGACTTTGTTGTTATAAACTGGTCGATGACCTACACATTTAGCGTGCCATACGCCATTTACTTTGTCGAGATACATTTGATTGGGTTCTAGACAATAGCATTGCCAGTTTTCCGCGGAAAAGGGTAGTTGTACTGAATCATTTGGGTTGAGCACTTCTAGATTTAATACTCGCATGTTTTCATTCTTTTGTACAGCCATAACTTCTACAGAAACTGGTTCACTTGTCTGATTTCCAACTGCCCAAATATTATCAGCAATTAGAAACAGTCTGATTTGTTCACCATATGGAAATACAAAAAAACAATCATGGCCTTCATTATAGAGATAATTACCAGCGCCATCTGTTACATTATTATTGGAGGCTCCAGCGGGAACTGTCATTTTAACACTAAACATGCTCATTATTATAATTTATTATTTGTGTTTTTTCCTTTAAGTTATTTGTAAAATTTATATATATAAATGGATATTCTAAGAGAAAAAATAGAAAAGTTACTGAATAAATTACCTGCTAAAGAAAAAGCGCGTTATAAAATATAAATTTACGATAAATATAGTAGTGAATATGCAAAGATAGAAAGTAACGATGATGTGCAAATATTAGTCTATGGTATGCAACGATACAGAGGTCTTAATGAAAAATATGCCAGTATAACAGAATTAAAAAATAAAGTGGCAATTTATTGTTCTAAATATAATGCCGCTTAATCTGCATCCTACAATTAGTATGTTTTTTGCAGTTTGTAATTGGCTAATATTTAATTTCGCAATATCTGTCATTTATATTACCAAATATTATATTTATTATGAATGGACGTATTTTTATGCTTATTTGAATGTAAATGCGCGTCTCTATATAATGGACTAAAAAACACAACATCGCATATTTTGCAATAGTATTTCTGCTTTTGTCTTTCTTCTATAGTCGAATGATTGACTATTTTATGTTTTACCACTAACCAATGTGTTGTGGCATTATAATCGCATTCGTTGCATTTAGTAGTTTTAGGTTGTCCATTTCTCTCGTGCAATTTGCTTTTATAATGTCTTTCTATATCATAGTGTCGCAATGTCTTAAAATTACATGGTTCACAAGTATATTCTGGTTTTTCTTTATTTTTGTTTTCCGCCATATATTTTATATTAAGAAAAAATTAACCAAACAAATTTATACTTCGGCTACATTCGATTGAAACAATGGACCAATCATAATATTATTATCCATTACTATGATATCGTATAATTGTTTTAGCGCTTTACTCGTTTTAATATATTTCGGCAATTTCCATTTTAGCCCACCTATTGTTTTTATTTTTTGTTTTAGTTCTTCTGAAATATAAATCGCGAAATTATCATAATTTGTTTTATTTATTTTATCATTAGTAGCGGGATAATCGGGATTAACAAGAAAATATCCGCATCCAAATTTAGGTATTAAAAAATGTTCTGACATTGAATCAGGCTTTTTATAAAAAGACCAATATTTTTTATCTAGAATGATTGCCAAAGAATTGGTCCAATAATATTGCCCTTTTACTGTTGATAAGTGTTCTATATAAAAAGACTTACCTAATAAGTATATTCCTTTGTATGTTGGATTCTGCTTTCCTAATTTATAATCGTAATTTTTATTTTTTTTATATTCTGTAGCCACTTCCTTTAGGAATTCGTTATTATTATAAATTGGAAACATAACATGGTCTATTTTTAGTTCCGGCATTATATATATAATATATATAAAATAAAAATATATCTGTGTATTATATAATGATTATACATATATTAGGTCTAAGCGGATCCGGTAAAACAACTCTAGGCAAGAGACTTAGCAAATTGCCAAATACTATAGTAATAGACACTGACGATATAGACGATCCAAATAGTATGAAACTTGTCAGTAAATATTCTTTTGATTCTAAAAAAGATGAGCGTATGCTAGAAAAAGAATTGGCAGAAAAAAATAAAAAACAAGTCGACAAAATTATGAAAGATAATAAAGATAAAAATATAATATTCGTCGGATTTTTCCATGCCGGTATGCAACATCTATTGGCCAAAATAGATAAAGGCTATTCAATTAAGATTGACGCAAGTACTTTATGGCGCCGGTATAATATGCGCACTGCTACTTATATACACAATAATTATAACGAAATAAAGAAAATTTTAGAAAGCACCATCGAAGATAAAAAGATTCACTTTATTTTTAGTAAGAAATTTGGCATTCGCGATGGTTTCGATTGTGCCGGATTTGACGATATGGCTAATTTTATTGCCAATATGAAAAAACGCGCTATCGAAAATAATTATAGTTATATGACTTCTGATAAAATATTCGATAATATTACTAAGTTGCTAAAAAATTGATTATTTAAGTGTATGTAATAATAAAATTATATTAGTGATTTTATTATAATGAATTTTTATAAGCTTACTAAACATTTTGGTTTTACCGAAAAAGAACTTGGTAATTTGCTATATCAAGTTAATGCTTTTATTGCCGGTAGTTCTGCTCTTAATGTATTTACAAATGATAAATTATACGATGGGCTTGACTTGGACATCTTTTTAAGAATTCCCTATACGAGAGAAAATCAATATCCTTTGGGAGAACAATTTAAAAATCATTATTATCCTTATGAAGAACTTGCAAAAGATAAAATTATTAGTTTGTTGGAAAGCAAAGGTTATGAACTAACATTAAATAAACATCAAGTAGGCTGGTTAACTGATAATAAAGATACAAATGAAATAGAATATATGAAATGTGCATTAAGTCATTTCATTAAAAACATTATGACACTGACTAAAGATAATAAAAATATTCAAATTATCACTATCTTTGATTGCACCATTGATGAATTTCTTGATACATTTGATTTGAATATATGCAAGTTGGCTATAATATCTTGCGATGGAGAATTAAACCTCTATATACAACATTTATCTCAAATTGAAGAGAAAGAAATTCTTGATAGGAAAATGTATATAATCAATCCATTGTATAAAGCAAATTTGAAAAAGAGAGTTGCCAAATATCTTGGTCGTGGTTTTGACCTTGTCCATTGTAATACAAAAGAAGTAATTGACGAGAGAGAAATTGATGATTATATTTGTGAAGCTGTTGATAGAGATTACATAACTTATGATGAGTTTATTAAAATTAAAGAAAATAAAAAGAAGGTTGAAATTAGCGACGAGGAAGAATCTATTTATGCCGAAGATAGTAATGATGAAACACCAGTTAAAATTAAATGCTCAGAAAAAGATAAAATAACATTTTCGCCTGAAGAAATTAAAATAGGACTTGATTACATTGTTAGTAAAAATGTACTTTTGGAATGTGTCAATTATAAGTTCAAAGATGTAGATATTGCTAATAAACAAATAATGTGTCTAGATGATTTTGAACTAACTAAAGATATTGATGCTAATATTGATATTAAATTTGGTTTGGAAGAATTGATTAAAACAGGCTCTGGTTATGGTCTTGGTGTTTATATGTTCCAATTGATAGATTACATTCAAAAATTGCCAATGATTGAGACTATTATAAAAGAACCGAATAACAATAAATTATTGGCGAAAGTATATATACGTGACAATAATATCATTAGGATAAATTATTATTATAATAGTAGCAAATATTCTAGTTTGGACAAAGTGTATGAAAGCTGTGGTGCAATATTGATTTCGGCGTTTGAGAATTTATAGGTTTTTTGGGAAAATAACATCCCAAATTTTATTAAAGTTTTCATAGTTATTTGTTAAAAATCCATTTTTCTTTCTGTGATTTTCAGATAAAATTATTTTAACATTTTTGTCGCCGATATATTTTCCCATTACTGTTCTTGATAATGGTATATATTCTTCTTTATTTATTGAATGTAAGTAATTAAAATCGCCTCCTCCTTCGTGGGTAATATATTTATACTTGACATTGTTATGAACTAATTGCCCCCACATACCAAAGTAATATAATTTTTGATATGTTTTTAATATATTTGGTTTTAATAATTTTTCGTGTCCTTCTAGAAATTTCAAGTAATCTCTTAAAGTAGCAACAACATAGGCATTACCACAAAACCAATTTTGTTGTTCCTTAAAACCTTGTTTTCCATTGTTATCATAAGGAATGCTCTCATCTTTGTGTCTATCATGTTGAAATCCCGAGTTATTCATTTTTAATTTATCAAATATATTCTTTCTAATAAATTCATCTGTTTTCATTCCACTTGCAACATAAATTATATAACCTAATAAATCATAACCAGTGTTATTGTAATATTTTAAATCACACATGCAAGGTTCTTTAAGTGGTTTAAATTGTGGTTTATTTTTATTTATTTCAATTAGTGTTGTTTCAAAATCAACAAATTGTGTTTCATTCTCTTCTAATATATCATCAAACATTTTTCTTGGATTTAATTTAAAATACAATTCACTTGAAAAATCATATACTCCGGATGAATGTTGCAATAAATGTAATACTGTTATTTTATCATTGTAAGGAACATTTATACAAAACTTGTCAATGGTATCAGTTAATTTTAACTTTTTCATTTGCACTAATAACATAATCGCTAACCCAGTAATAGGTTTGGAACAAGAAAATATTCTAAATCTGGTGTCTCTCTTATTACCAACATATTTTTCAAAAATTATTTTATTATCAATAGAAATTAAAATTCCAAACTTGCCATCAATTTTATTGACAATTTTTTTGATGTCATTTACTATATAACTACCACCACCAGTTTGATTTATATTAATTTTATCATAACACCCAAATCCATCTTTGATATCTTTACACATCAGCGTTCCAATTTCGCCACCATCTTCTAATTCCTTAATTGAAATAAAACCATGTCTTCCATAGAGTCTTACTAAAAAATTATCTTCGTATTTTTTTGCTTCTAATAATAAGTAATCATAATTATTGTCTTTAGCATAATCATTAATTTTATCAAACATTAATTTAACAATACCGCTATAATTAGAATCACCTGCGATACTTGTTATATATAATCCACAAGCTCCCCGAATACCACCTTTTTCTTCAAAATTATCATATTTTTCAAATTGTTTCAAATCAGTTATAACACCAAATCCAATTAATTTATTATTGGGTTTGTATAAGACTCTTATTAAAATAGCATTGCCGTTAATGTCAGAATTGGGAATAAATTCAGTGATGTTGGTTTTGTATGCATTATTTAATAATTTTATTATATCAAAATTAGTTATTTTATTATCGTCCTTATTTTTAAATGTTTCAAAAAATACATTTGTATTATCATCTGTCGTAATAACTTTATTTCCTCCAAATTGCAAATTATCTTTTAATTCCAAATATTTTGTTTTATATTTCAAGTATTTTTTATAATAATCTTTTTTATCTGTCATTATATACATATTAAATAGAAAATTTATTTATTCTCCATTATTTCTTTCAATGGTATAGATATCTTTTGCTATTTTACATTATTTATTTTATTACCAATCATTTCTCCCAGTGGTTTTATGCCGATGGATTGAACTCCATAAGGCATAATCAAAAATCCTTCATTATATAAATCTCTGTGTAATTGTGTTTCTTTATAAATAGTAGTATTACCAATCTTGAGTTCAATAAGACCTAACTTACAATCTTTTAATTTGTCCATTGTTTCACTCATATTAAATAATAAATAAATTATCGATTTTTATTTAAATAGTTAATTATTTAGTTATTTAATGAACAATTACTACTTTATTCCTACATTGTCAAAATACTTTTGGCTAGCAAGAAGTAAAAATAACACACTTTTACAATTGATAATTAATAATAACAATACAAATCTTTCAATACAAAATAAAATAATAAAAGTATATCAACAAACTGATAAATGCGAAGGTAATACTTTCATAAATAGCACACTGGATCTAAATGGTAAAATCAATAATAGAGATATTGCCATTAGAGAAAGTGTTAAATATCAACAATATGACAGAAGCAATAATTTATATTTGCGTTATTTATTAGATTGTAATATTGACAATAAATATAATAAGATTATGATTGATAATGAATATGATAATAGTTTCATTATTGATAATTTATGGCATTATTTTTCAAATGACACAATGAATACACTAAATGAAATAAATGAGTTAATTAAAAAAAATAAGGAAAATATAGAAACATTATCTTAAAGAATAATCAATTATTAGTTATATAATGGATACTACGAACTGGACTAAAGCAATTGGAGAGCAAATAATTAAATCTTGCGAATTTAGTATTGGTGATTATAAAACAGAATCAATAAATCTTGGTAAAGGTGAATATAAAGATATTTATTATTACCAAGATAAAGTTTATAAAATCGAATATAAAACAAATAACATTATAACAAACACTATACACATAGATAATACAAAATGTAATGAATGCAATAAAAAAAATGACAAATTAATTTATTGCGATTATTGCGAAGAATATAATTGTGATGAATGCAATAGTTTTAAGCATTATTCACGAGTGCGTGATTATTATAATTAATTTACTTTTTGTCCAAAACAAAATATGGTGCAATATAGTTATTTATATTTTTCTTTAATTTGCCATCATCGATTTCCTTTGAAATATCAGTCAATACTTCAAACTTTTTAATTTCATCTGTTGTTGGCCCTTTTGCTGAATTTTTCTTTAATTCATCATTATATTTCTTAAATGTAGTTTTCAATAATTTTATTACTTTCTTTGTCATTGGATCGAACAATAAATAACTTAATTTTATGCCATTGTTATCATTTATCCATTTAGATTTATTTTTTCCCTTTTTTGGTTTATCGTCAGAATCTGAATTGTCCAGTTCGTCTGATTCGCTATAAATATATTTTAATTCTTCTTCTAGTTTGACTAAATATTTTCTACGCGAAACATCAATTGTATGAAATGATTGTTGTTTTAAGTCTTCTTTTTTATAAAGTTTAATTATATGATCTCCTATTAGTTTGTGCAAATTATTGTTGTTATAAAAATAAACTATCTCGTCGACAAGTTTATCTAATTTTGTATCATCATCCATGTCTATACCATTTAATTTATAATCAGTTATTTTCTTTAATGGTGGAGCATCTTTAAAATGTTTATTTACGTAATTCAAATTGCCATTTACTATGATGCCATTATTGGTATTTTTTCCTTTTTCTGATAATTCTTTGTAAATTTTTGCCTCTGTTTCTAATTTCGTTATTTCTTTGTCTTTTATAATAAGCTCTTTTTCTTTTTCTATTTTTATTGTTTCTATTTCTGCTATTTTCTGTTTTAGTTCCTCAATTTCTTTTGTTTGTTTCTCAATTACTATCTTCTCGTTTTTATCTTTTAATAGCTTTTCCCTAATTATTTTTTCCTCTTCTTCCTTAATCTTTTTTTCATATAATTCTTTGTTATATATGTGCTTTTTTGTTTTATTATGATGCGAAAACCCAGTCTTATCTCCTGTTTGGTAATTGCAATAGGTACACTTATACATATAATTATACCAATGTTTTATTTTTTACATATTTTATTGCATCGAGTTGAAGTTTGGTTGAAGTTTAGTTGAAGTGTGGTTGAAGTATGGTTGAAGTTTGGTTGAAGTTTGGTTGAAGTTTAGTTGAAGTTTTTTGATTTTTAGAAAATTATTTTTTATATGTTATTTTATTTGAATTTATTGAAAAGTGTTATAATCAACCAAATCGTTATAATCGTAAATTATTGTTTTCTGTTTTTTCCCATGGAATAATTTTTGCACACACAATGGTAACGGTTGTGTGTGGAAATCCATATATTGATCCAGAATTTTTGAAATTATTGTGTAAATAGAATAAATCATAAGTTTCGTATAAATAAAAGTACGCGCAATGGACATAAAGATGGATAAGCAGTGTTCTTTCTTTTGGTACAATCGCGCTGTGATATATTTAAGAGTATTAATCCATTACTATTATTAGCTTATTCAAATCTTCAACAATCTTATAAATCTCGTCATGATAATTATAAGTATTGAAATCTTTATTGTTTCTAACAAATTCATCTATCTTCTTAATCTTTTCTTCTAGGTTTAATTTATACTTCTCACTATCAATATAAATACTATATTTCTTACACATTGGTTTACTAGTTGCTTTCGCTTCTACTACTTTGTCATACATCTTATCAACTGTATTCTTTATCTTGGCAATAGTTCTGCCACTTGTATAACTATCACGACAAGCACCAATAAAATTAATCAATGCGCTCTTCATTTGAGAGCAATAATTATGAAAACTCTCATCCATTTGATAAGCATAGGGGGCATAGGCAATGCTTGTCATTTCGTTTTCAAATGCTTTTGCAGTTTCCAAAGCGTTTAAACCATAGACGGTAGCACTGAGTAAATTGTTATAAGCAAGATTAAATTTATTATTTTTTTCTTTACTGAGTTTAGTAAGAATAGGACTAATTTTATTTAAAGTTAAGCATACAGTCAATATTTTAATATCAAGATGAATATCAAACTTTTTCAAATTATCTTTCATTTTTGAATATGTGCCATATAGTTTTGTAAAATCTATTAATTTATAATTTTGAAAATTACTTTTTGCATTAAACTTAGTGTATAATTCATTATATGTATTTTTAATATATGTATGAGACATTTTGCCTTTATAGAATGTGAAAGCATCTCGCATATATATATTTAATTTTTCTTTATCTTGTTTAATTCGTTCTTCTTTCATTTGTTTTTCATATAGTTCTTTACTTTCCGTCTGCTCTCTCATTGCTACTGGATTAGAATCAGTAGGACAATAATGTAAATGCGGTCTTGTATCATTGTCTTTGTAATTAACACCAGCTTGTATCACACCACCAAAAGTAGTGCCCATAATAATCCCACCAACAAAATCACCAGTTGTTCCTTCCTTTTTTTCTTCAGAAGGTTTATTGTCATATTTGACTTGAGTGGATAGACCATAAGCGTGGGCACCAAAACCAGCAGGAATAGCAATAGCAGCGACAGGAGGACAAACAATAGAAACAATAACACCACCAAGTAATCCTAGGAAACCACCAAGAGCAGTTCCTTTAGCTTCTTCATCAGATTGTGCGTTACCCATTGTAAAATAGTAATATTATGATTACTTGATAGTGATTGATATTTTCAATTTTTATTAATTGAAAAAAATTGAATTAATAACTATTAGAATATTAGTGATTAAACAAAATATAATGACTGATAAACCATACAATCCAAATGAAAAGAAAACTAGACAATTAATGGCTAAAAAAATTGTTTATGATCATAAAGATGATTTGGAATTCCTACAATATTTACAGAAATTTGTTGTAAAACGCATTGAGAAACATAAATTTACCATTATGGAAAATAAATTAAAAGAAATTATACCTAGTGATGTTAAAATTATAAAAGTTGATACCTATGATAATATTGAAGATAGTAGAACAACTGATATTATTGAATTAAAAATTGACAATAATATTGTTAAAATTTATAAACAAATTAGTATTAGTCAAAGTTCAAATAATATTTTAGAAGAATTTTATATTGCTGTCAATAGTAAAAAAATATTTACATTGTATGATGAAAATGCATACAAAATAAATACACAAATAGAAGATAAAACATTAAAAATTAAAGAATGTGTTTTTATTTCAAATGAAACCATATTTAAACTTTTGCATTTTTTTACACTATACTAATTATAAATATCATTGTAAAAACAAAAATAGATATTATGAAATAATGCACAGGTGCGATATTAAATATTTATACGAAGGCACAAATGAATTAGTAAATAAATATAAAAAATATTTGACTTGTTCATCTTGCAACAACAGTGAAAATTATTGTGATGAAAATTTTATTTATTGTAAATATTGTAATAATTATTTTTGTAATGAGTGTGAATATGAAGATTTAGTTTATACTATTTATAATTACAATGTATGTAGTTGTGATAATTATAAACATACAACATGTGATTCAGGCCATTTTTTTTGCAATAGTTGTAAATTATCTGATTGCCATGAATGTAAAAAAGAAGATTTGTAACAAAATAATTGTCCTTGTCGTTATGAAACTTTTGTTTATGATAATGAAAACTATTGTGAATATCACTATGGATATCTTAATATAAAAAACGTGTAAAATGCAATAGTTTATGTCGACCTACTTATAATCGGAATTATTGTGATTATTGCCATTTTGAAAACGAATATTAAGATTGTTTTTTTAATTTTTTACTATATGTCTGTAACCATTAGGACATTTTTCAATATTATTATCCTCTACAAATTCAAGTTTTGGGAAATTTTCAGGATGGATACAATCGTCGCATAAACAGTTTTTATCTTTTATATCGTGCCAAACATCATACAAATTTTGACTATATCCAATACCTAGTTCTTTCATTGTTTCTTTTATATCAACACTTTCTTCATACTCAAAAAATCCCTCACATACTTCAAATATTGTGTCTGGTAATATGTCTTTCAAAAACCATAGTCCACTATCCCAATGAAAATCCTTTTTGGGAAAAATTAAAATAGTGTTTGGTTCAAATTCACAGTTAATTTTTGTATTGACTTGTGCATATACATAATCATTCAAATTTCTCGAAAGTTGGCAACCGCATGAATAGCCCATATTTTTAGTAATAAGACTTAGATAATAATATGTAAATCTTTCAATTTTTTTAATTAAATGAGAAACAAAGATTTTTTTTTAATTACACCTTTTTCACTGAAAAAAATGATTTGGTTACTAATGGAACTTGGAATTTTGTAAAAATTCTGATCGTAACATAAAAAAATTGAAAAAATAATTCGTTAGATGTTCTATTATATAGACTATTATGTATCCAAATACCGGCATCACTATTACTCCTGCTTCTCTCACCCATATTGCCCCTTACATGCATTCCTGTGATATTGAATGTAATAACACTGATGGTGTATTCCCCCAAGCCTCTAGAGAGAGAAATCGAATTATCCAAATCGGTTCGATTGATTATTTGCTACATAATTGTAGCTGTCTTGACGAGTGTTGGGATCCGCCAGAAGAACGTCGTGAATGCAAAGCCGGCGAGCATATATGTCGTTGTGATCATCCAACATTAGAATGCAAAGCCAGCGAGCATATGTGTTATTGTGATTGTCCGACATTGGAATGCAAAGCCAGCGGGCATTTGTGTTGTTGTAATTATTCGACATCGGAATGCAAAGCCATTCAACACAACTGTAGTTGTGGAAGTGGAGATTCGGAATGCAAAGCCGATACACATTACTGTTGCTGTGTGAAAAAATCTTTTGGCAATCCTTGTGGTTTTTGGCGTCCTGATAAATGTAAGGCACTTGAACACCCTTGTGTTTGTGGCATAGAAAGAAGTGAATTCTGTCCAGCTGATACACATAAGCTAAAATGTAGCTGTCTTCAGGATGACAATTATGAACCCAGACCAGATAAATGCAAAGCTGATGCACATGATTGTTGTTGTAGTTTGGATTTAGTTTGTAAAGCAAACAAACACGAATGTATATGTGATTGTGATGGGAAAGAAATTTGCAAGACAGACACACATAAATGTATCTGTCGTACGACGATACGAGAATTTTGCAAGTCAGATGTACATGTCTGTATATGTGATTTGGTGACACGTGAATTTTGTCTTGCATTTGAACATAAATGTCTATGTCATAAGTGTGCATGTCATAAATATGACAATACTGACATATGCAAATCTAAAAAACATGATTGTATCTGTAGATGCAACTTGGGAAATAAAACCGGAAAATGTAAATCTGATTCACATCAATGCACATGTGGTGATGTAGATGGTATCGAAGCAGTATGTAAAGCCGTTTTGCATGAATGCTGTTGTGTAATTCCCAATTTTGGCAAAGGCACATTATTCCATCCGGAAAAATGCATAGTAGACAATCATCAATGTATATGTCACACTGATGGAAAAAAATTATGCAAGTCTGACTATCACCATTGTATATGTGACATTGATACGCATTGTATTGCAGGTGTAGGTGACCACAAGTGTATATGTGGTTATGAACGTGATGAAAAATGCAAAGCGGTCAAACATATTCTAACTGGAGATACAAAAATAATCCATATATCACAAATTAGTAAAAATGAACTATTGAAACAATGGAAAGAGTCCATCTATAAATTTCCAATAGAAACAAAAATCGGTTCAATATGTTTACACCATTCCGATAAGGAAAAATAACTTTCAATCTATTCAATGCTTATTGATACATTATATTTTTCAAAATATGAATTACACATATTTTTTAATTTTTTTTATATTATATATACTTTATCAAAAATTATATATATAAAATTATCATTTTTCAAAATGGCAATTTCAAATAATGCTTTTTTCATGTTAGTATGCACCATCTATTGGCCAAAATAGATAAAGGCTATTCGATTAAGATTGATACAAGTACTTTATGGCGCCAGTACAATATGCACAATGTCACTTATATACACAATAATTATAATGAAATAAAGAAAATTTTAGAAAGCAACATTGAAGATAATATGTTTTAGTAACACAAACTTTTAATTTTCATATCTTTTAACCACAATGGTATTTCTGTAATTTGATTGCGAGACAAAGACAATACTTGAAGATTAGTAAGAGAAGCAATGCTATCTGATATTTCCGTTATTCTATTACTATACAAAGATAATATTTGAAGATTAGTAAGAGAAGCAATACTATATGGTATCTCTGTTATTTGATTATTATCTAAATGCAATTCTTGAAGATTAGTAAGAGAAGCAATGCTATCTGGTATCTCCGTTATTTTATTATTATACAAAGACAATATTTGAAGATTAGTAAGAGAAGCAATGCTGTCCGGTATCTTTGTTATTTGATTACTATACAAATTCAATCCTTGAAGATTAGTAAGAGAACCAATGCTATCTGATATCTTTGTTATTTGATTATTATCTAAATGCAATTCTTTAAGATTAGTAAGAGAAGCAATGCTATCTGGTATCTCTGTTATTTGGTTACTATACAAATGCAATATTTGAAGATTAATAAGAGAAGTAATGCCATCTGGTATCTCTGTTATTTGATTTTCAGACAAATACAATTCTTGAAGATTAGTAAGAGAAGCAATGCTATCTGGTATCTCCGTTATTTTATTATTATACAAAGACAATTCTTGAAGATTAGTAAGAGAAGCAATGCTATCTGGTATCTTTGTTATTTTATTATTATGCAAACACAATGTTTGAAGATTAGTAAGAAAAGCAATGCTATCTGGTATCTCCGTTATTTTATTGTCATGCAAAAATAATTCTTGAAGATTGGCGAGCGAGGCAATGCCATCTGGTATCTTTATTATTTGATTTATGGATAAAATCAATATTTGAAGATTAGTAAGAAAAGCAATGCCATCTGGTATTTCTGTTATTTGATTATTATATAAATCTAATTCTTGAAGATTAGTCAAATTAAAAATAATCATGGGAAATTCTTCAAGATCATAATTATTTAATTTAATCTTTGTTATATCTAAGTAATCTTCTTCTTGTATCTTATTAAATGTTTCTATATTTTCAATATGAATATTTTCAATGATTAACTCGCACCCATAGGGTATTTTGTGTTCTCGCCTAAATACATCAAACTGAATTTTAATAATAATTTTATTAACTGTTATAGGAAGATTATTCAATGGATATATTAGTTCATCAATTATAATTTCTTCAACGCCATTGTTAATAGTGGTCTTTTCAGTATATTGTTTAATAGAAAGCATAGTTATAAATATAAATAAAGTTATACTGACATTGTGTTGTTTTTTCAATTTTTTTGAAATGATTTTTAATATTGCAAATATCGGATTTTCTTATCTTTAAGCCACTCGGATATCTTTGTTATTTTATTGTTATACAAATATAATTCTTGAAGATTAGTAAGAGAAGCAATGCTATCTGGTATCTTTGTTATTTTATTATTATGCAAATACAATCCTTGAAGATTAGTAAGAGAAGCAATGCTATCTGGTATTTCTATTATTTGATTATTATACAAATTCAATGATAGAAGATTAGTAAGAAAAGCAATGCTATCTGGTATCTCTGTTAATTGGTTATCAGACAAATACAATTTTTGAAGATTAGTAAAAGATGCAATGCTATCTGGTATTTTTGTTATTTGATTATTAACTAAATCCAATCTTTGAAGATTAGTAAGAGAAGCAATGCTATCTGGTATCTTGGTTATTTGATTGTAAGACAAAGACAATATTTGAAGATCAGTAAGAGAAGCAATGCTATCTGGTATCTCCGTTATTTTATTATTATACAAATGCAATATTTGAAGATTAGTAAGAGAAGCAATGCTATCTGGTATCTTTGTTATTTTATTATTACGCAAACACAATGTTTGAAGATTAGTAAGAGATGCAATGCTATCTGGTATCTCTGTTATTTGATTTTCAGACAAATGCAATGTTTGAAGATTAGTTAAATTAAAAATAATCATGGGAAATTCTTCAAGATCATAATTATTTAATTTAATCTTTGTTATATCTAAATAATCATCTTCTTGCATCTTATTAATTGTTTCTATATTGTTAATTTTAATATTTTCAATAATCAGCCCACAACCATAGGGTATTTTGTGTTCTCGCCTAAATACATTAAGCTGATTTTTAATAGTAATTTTATTAACTGTTATAGGAAGATTATTTAATGGATATTTCAATTTATTGATTATAATTTCTTCAATACCATTGTCAATAGTAGTCTTTTCAGTATATTGTTTAATAGAAAGCATTATTATAAATAAAGTTATACTGACATTGTGTTGTTTTTTCATTTTTTTTTGAAATGATTTTTAATATTTCAAATATCGGATTTTCATATCTTTTAACCACTTAGGTATCTCTGTTATTTGATTATAAGACAACCACAATTTTTGAAGATTAGTAAGAGAAGCAATGCTATCTGGTATCTCTGTTATTTGATTATTAGACAAATACAATTCTTGAAGATTAGTAAGAGAAGCAATGCTATTTGGTATCTCTAATATTTGGTTATAATACAGACACAATGTTTGAAGATTAGTAAGAGAAGCAATGCTATCTGGTATTTCTGTTATTTTATTATCATCCAAATACAATCCTTGAAGATTAGTAAGAGAAGCAATGCTATATGGTATTTCTGTTATTTTATTATTATCCAAATACAATTCTTGAAGATTAGTAAGAGAAGCAATGCTATCTGGTATCACTGTTATTTGATTAAAAGATAACCACAATTTTTGAAGATTAGTAAGAGAAGCAATGCTATATGGTATCTCTGTAATTTGATTATTAACTAAATACAATTCTTGAAGATTGGTAAGAGAAGCAATGCTATTTGGTATCTCCGTTATTTGATTGCCAGCTAAATACAATATTTGAAGATTAGTAAGAGAAACAATGCTATCTGGTATCTCTGTTATTTGATTATAAGACAAATACAATTCTCGAAGATTAGTAAGAGAAGAAATGCTATCTGGTATTTCTGATATTTGATTATAAGATAACCACAATTTTTGAAGATTAGTAAGAGAAGCAATGCTATCTGGTATTTCTGTTATTTGATTATAAGCCAAATTCAACGATAGAAGATCGGTCAATTTGAAAATAATTATAGGAAATTGTTTAAGATCACAATTATTCAATTCAATGTCTGTTATATCTAAATAATCATCTTCTTGCATCTTATTAATTGTTTCTATATTGTTAATTTTAATATTTTCAATAATCAGCCCACAACCATAGGGTATTTTGTGTTCTCGCCTAAATACATTAAGCTGATTTTTAATAGTAATTTTATTAACTGTTATAGGAAGATTATTTAATGGATATTTCAATTTATTGATTATAATTTCTTCAATACCATTGTCAATAGTAGTCTTTTCAGTATATTGTTTAATAGAAAGCATAGTTATAAATAAAGTTATACTAACATTGTGTTGTTTTTTCATTTTTTTTATGTTTTAGTAATGCAAATCTTTAATTTTCATATCTTTTAACCAATTGGGTATCTCTGTTATTTGATTATAAGACAAATACAATTCTCGAAGATTAGTAAGAGAAGAAATGCTATCCGGTATCTCTGTTATTTGATTATTAGACAAATACAATTCTCGAAGATTAGTAAGAGATGCAATGCTATCTGGTATCTTGGTAATTTGATTATTAACCAAATACAATTCTTGAAGATTAGTAAGAGAAGCAATGCTGTCTGGTATCTCTGTTATTTTATTATTATCCAAATACAATCCTTGAAGATTAGTAAGAAAAGCAATGCTATCTGGTATCTCTGTTAATTGGTTATCATCCAAAGACAATTTTTGAAGATTAGTAAGAGAAGCAATGCTATCTGGTATCTCTGTTATTTGATTATTATACAAATACAATTTTTGAAGATTAGTAAGAGAAGCAATGCTATCTGGTATCTCTGTTATTTGATTATTATACAAATACAATTTTTGAAGATTAGTAAGAGAGGCAACGTTGTCTGGTATCTTGGTAATTTGATTGTAAGACAAATACAATTCTCGAAGATCAGTAAAAAAACCAATGCTATCTGGTATCTTGGTAATTTGATTGTAAGGTAAAGACAATTCTTGAAGATTAGTAAGAGAAGCAATGCTATCTGGTATCTTAGTAATTTGATTATCAGACAAATACAATGTTTGAAGATTAGTAAGAGAAGCAATGCTATCCGGTATATCTGTTATTTGATTATCAGACAAATACAATTCTTGAAGATTAATAAGAGAAGCAATGCTATCTAGTATCTTTGTTATTTTATTACCATCTAAATATAATTTTTGAAGATTAGTAAGAAAAGCAATGCTATCTGGTATCTTAGTAATTTGATTGTCAGCTAAATACAATCCTTGAAGATTAGTAAGAGAACCTATGCTATCTGGTATCTTGGTAATTTGATTGCAAGACAAAGACAATATTCGAAGATTAGTAAAAAAACTAATGCTATCTGGTATCTCCATTATTTTATTATTATACAAACACACTATTTGAAGATTGGCAAGAAAACCAATGCTATCTGGTATCTTAGTAATTTGATTGTAAGACAAATCCAATGTTTGAAGATTAGTAAGAGAACTAATGCTATCTGGTATCTCTGTTATTTTATTATTATACAAATGCAATATCTGAAGATTGGTTAAATTGAAAATAATTATGGGAAATTGTCTAAGATTAAAATTATTCAATTCAATGTCTGTCATATCTAAATAATCATCTTCTTGTATCTTATCAAATGTTTCCATATTTTTAATTTTAATATTTTCGATAATTAACTCGCACCCATAGGGTATTTTGTGTTCTCGCCTAAATACATTAAACTGATTTTTAATAATAATTTTATTAATTGTTATAGGAAGATTATTTAATGGATATATTAGTTCATCGATTATAATTTCTTCAATACCATTGTCAATAGTAGTCTTTTCAGTATATTGTTTAATAGAAAGCATAGTTATAAATAAAGTTATACTGACATTGTATTGTTTTTTCAATTTTTTATATTTTTAGTAACACAAATTTTTAATTTTCATATCTTTCAACCACTCTGGTATCTCTGTTATTTGACTATAAGATAAATACAATTCTTGAAGATTAGTAAGAAATGCAATGCAATCTGGTATCTGTGTTATTTGATTATAAGACAAATGCAATGTTTTAAGATTAGTAAGAGAAGCAATGCTATCTGGTATCTTTGTTATTTTATTATGATAC
>Ga0194130_10003194_pt1 | contig 22361 bp, 21 predicted proteins | sample TA2KigsurfametaG_FD_160084 | JGI IMG/M metagenome (GOLD analysis project Ga0194130, IMG submission 160084) | Freshwater microbial communities from Lake Tanganyika, Tanzania - TA2015050 Kigoma 12 surface | ecosystem: Environmental > Aquatic > Freshwater > Lake | place: Tanzania: Lake Tanganyika... | reverse complement strand
AGAAAGAGTTTTGGAACGAAGCAATAGCATTCAGCGCAAAAGACAATTACCTAACTAAAGCCGATGTCCAATATCTCGAATTTTTAGCGATCAACCAAATCAAAAAAGCCGATCGATTCAAACTCGAAGAAAACAAACAAAGCCCAAAAGCCCCCAACTTACAAGAACACCAACGAGATTCAGTTCATGAATTTTTTGAAGATGTTAAGCTTCTTAGTTCATTTCTTGGTTACAAACTTTTTGAGGTGATTGAAGAAAAAACCAAACATCTATTTTATTGCAAAAGCGCTAAAGGAACTGACGCAAAAGGTTTCTATGATGAAAATGGATTCACTGTTTTGGCTGGATCGAAGGTTTGTAAAGAAACCACCAGTTCTTTTGTTTTAATGGGAAGGAATCCTGAGAATCGAAGTTTCTGGCTAAAAGAGTTTTGCAAAGAACATAATAATTTTTTTGTTGTAGAAAAAAATATAACATTTGATAGCCCATCTAGAGCCTCCTCTTTTTGCCTTGGAAGGCACAGCAACGGTTGGACAAGTTGGAAAGATAAGGACGGAAAAACTTTGGATGAAAAATTTAGGTAAATTTTATGACCAATCGTTGGGGTATAACAAAAGAAGTCGAAGAATTTGTGAAAAAAAGAGACGCAAATTGCGTTTATTGTGGTGTTGAGTTCGTTTCAAATCAGGCTTCAGCCAAGTTAAGTCCAAGTTGGGAACATATAATTAACGACATTAGGCTTAATAACTCAGACAACATAGCTCTTTGTTGTCGATCATGTAACGCCAGCAAGGGGGCAAAAACACTCGAAGATTGGCTTAAAAGCTCTTATTGTAAAAACAAAAACATCCATCAAGACAATGTTGCAATGGTGGTAAGAAAAAATTTAGAAAAATTACCAAATTAGCTGTCAAAACTGTTGATGTTGTGGTATTTAAGCCAATAAATATTGAAGTTTTTTAACTCTATTTTGAGTTTTTTGTTATGTTATGCGAGACTGGCTTGTTTGCTCTTTTATTGTGAGAAATTTTTGGCTAACGATATTTCGTTAATTCTACAAAAAGTTTTTGATGTTGTGATAGGCTCGAATCAACGCCTGAGCCTTGTTTATGCATTCTTGATGTTCTTGTTTAGGAGTAGAATCAAAAACCACTCCCGCTCCAGATTGAATATAAATTTTATTGTTTTTGATTAGGGCAGAGCGAATTGTAATACAAGTTTCCATGTCGCCATTACTTGAAAAATAACCCGCGCAACCGGCGTAAAAACTTCTTTTATCTTGCTCGAGTTCTTCAATTATTTCTATGGCACGAATTTTTGGAGCACCACTAACGGTTCCGGCTGGAAATCCTGAAACCAAGGCATCTAAAGCGTCAAGTTCGTCGCGAATTTCACCCTCGACCGTTGATGATAAATGCATAACATGCGAATAATATTCGATAGACATTTTTTTCGAAACTTTCACCGAATTGGGTTTGGAAATAGTGCCGAGATCGTGCCTTCCTAGATCGATCAACATCAAATGTTCGGCGATTTCTTTTTCGTCGTCGAGCAAACCTTGTGCAATTTTTTTATCTTCATCTTGAGTGGCTCCGCGCTTACGTGTGCCAGCTAACGGCCTAATGGTGGCCAGTTTGTTTTTTAGCGAAACCATGATTTCTGGACTTGAACCTGTTAAAACAAAATCATCAAATTTCAAATAAAATAAAAATGGCGATGGATTTACAGCACGTAAAGAGCGGTAAAAATAAAATGGGTCAAGATTTTTATCAAAATTGGCCCGAAATCTTTGCGATGGTAAAATTTGGAATATATCGCCCGCAGTGATGTATTCTTTTGATTTTAGAACGGCCTCGCAATATTTTTCTTCAGAAAAATTACTAATAAATTTTTCATCAAAATTGATATTTGATAATTTTTTAGAACTAAGTGGGAGTTGGAAAATCTGCTCAATTTTTTCGATAGAATTAGATAAATCATCAAAAGAAGATGCGCTATCTCGATATTTTGGGGCGCATATTAAGGCGCAATCAAAAAGATTGTCGAATACAATCAGAATTTGCGGGCGAATAAAAATACTATCGGCGATATCAAGTTCGTCTTTTAAATTTAGGTTTGGAATATTTTCCATAAGACGAACCATATCATAGCCCATAAAGCCAAAAATGCCTGCGCAAATAGACGGCAATTGACTTCCTGAATAAGAAATATGATTCCAGTTTATAAAAGATTGATTAATAAATTGACGAAAATTTTGTAAAACCTCGCCATTTTGTGGGGCAAATTGATCGGGGTTGTTTTCAAAATCATTATTGATGAAAGATTTGAGTTTAATGCATTTCCATATTTTATCAGGCTTGAGCCCAATCACCGTGAATCGTCCCTTGTTATTGCTATTTTCGGCGGATTCCAAAATAAAATTATGATTAGGAAAATGTTCCGAAATTTTTAGGTATGATGAGACCGGTGTGATTGTGTCGGTTGATATTTGTTTGAATAAAATCGTTGCCCCAAATTTTGAGCATAACTCATTAAATTCGCTCTCGGATAAATTGAGCTTAGAAGATTGATCGGAGTGTTGAGACATCTGGAGTTATTGCGCTATGATTTTTGACCAAAATATTTATTATTTACTTCGATTGGATACTTCTTTTGTAGATAATCGTTATATTCCATCATTATGTCGTTGGCAAAAATCTCAACTGCTCTTTTTTTCGCTTCAATTACTTCATTTGAAGCGAGTTTGGTTGGTTTTATGGCGCGCACAATGCCAATTAAATATTCGCTTTGGCTTGAAGAAACGGCTGGTGTTGAGCTTCCAAGCTTAGCTAAAAATAATTCTTCTAGGAATTGGTTTTTATATGGCATTTTTGATGAACCTAAATCGATATATAAGGTTCGCGGATAAGTTTTGTTTCTTTCAACTTTTAAGCCGTTTTTTGAAGCGATTGCCAAAGCTTGAGCGGGGTTGTCGCGAATTTCTTTTTGGATTTGTTGAACTAATTTAGTAAGTTCAGCTTGTTTTTTGGCGTCAACAAAATCGTTCGTTAACTTTGATTTGATTTCATTAAATTCTGGATCACGACTAGGAATGATTTTATTAACTTCGAGCGCATAAAATAAATTAGGTTCTGGAGTTGAAAATATTTTAGATGGCTGATTTTGTTTGGCATTAAAGGCATTTTTGGCAAAATCATTTAAACTTTTTGCTTGCTCAAGAATTTTTCCGCTAGCATTAAGACCCTCAGAATCAATGGCTTCATTGAGTTTTGTAATTTTAAGATTGAACTTAGAAGCAACCTCATCGAGAGATTTTGCAATCATTAGTGAGTCGTTAATTTTAGTGATAGTTTCTTGAGAAATTTTTTCTTTTTTATTGGCGATAATTTTATCTGATATTTTGTCTTTAACTGTTTCAAGCTTAATTTGTTGCTCCGGATTTATAGAGTTTAAAAGAAATATATGAAATCCAAGTTCACTTTGGACTATCGGGCTTAGCTCATTGATTTTTAAAACGTTAACAGATTTGGCGATTTCTGCGGGCAGGCTGTTTTTGAAAACTTTCTCAATTGTAATATCTTTAAGTGATTTTTTTTGAATTTGTTTGGCTAATTTAGCAAATTGTTCTTTGAGGTTTGACTTAGATTTATCGAGAGATTCATTAAGTTTTATGTTAAATTCTTCGGCGCTTTTTTGATCTTCAAAAATCAAATGATAAAAATCTTTGTTTTCTTCGACAGTAAATAAGGTTTTAAGATTTTCTTCGTAGAATTTATTAATCTCATCTGTTGAGGCTGTAAGATTTTGCTCAAAAGATTTGGCATCAATTTCGACTAAAGAAACTTCGCGCAATTCTTTGGTTTTGTATTTAGTTTTGTTTTCCGAATGGAATTTGCTAAGTTCTTCATCGCTTGGAAGCGTTGTGTTTTGAACATTATCTTTAGAAATCACAATAACATCTGCAATACGTTTTTCTTGGCTAAATTCTTCAAGTTCGAGAGCGTTTTTAAAATTGACTGGTAAAGCCATAGAGAGACTTTGCATGATCATTTCGGCTGAAACTTCATTGGTAACTTCTTGAATGTATCTTTCTTCGTCGAGTCCGTTTGCAGATAAAAATTGTTTGAATTTTTGACTGTCGAATTTTCCATCTTTATCTTGAAAATTTGGATCTTTGGCTATGGTTTTGAGAATTAGGTCTTTGCTTCCAAATGCCCCAATCTCTGAGCTTACTTTTTGAATTAAAGTTTTTCTGACAAGTCTATTGGCGACATCTTGACTGAATTTATTTGAAGAAAGATATTCTTCAATTTGAGGATTCGAACCTTTTGCCGAGCGAATAATTTTTTTATCAAGTTCAAGTGCTTTTTGAAATGAATTTACGCCGATTTTTTCGTTGCCAATTTTTATAACCCAAGCATTTGGCATTCCAGTTAAGAAACCGCTAATTCCAAATAAAACGAAGCTTAAGCCGACAATTGCTAAGATAATTTTGAAAAACACATTTTTTGCCAATTTACGAAATGCTTGCATGAAAATAAATAAGTTTATTTGAGAAAAATTTGTGAATTTATTTGGGTGAGAAAATTTTATAAATTTTTGACCGCTCTCGCCAATCCTAATAAGCCTTTAAACTTAAATCAACCCCTGTTTGGAATCTTTTAGCAAATTTATTTTGTTGTTTTTTTGTTAGATTTTTTTAATTTATTAACTCCCAAAATAAATTTTTCAAAATTTTTTTAGTCCTAATTTTATCATGCTAATTGTTCAAAAATTCGGTGGTACATCGGTTGGTGATATATCCCGCATCAAAAATGTTTCGCGAAAAGTTAAAGCTGAACTCGATAAAAAAAATAAGGTGATTGTGGTAGTTTCGGCGATGTCGGGAGTAACCAATCAGTTGGTTGATTATTGTCATCAGGTTTCAACTCTTACTTCCAACGACTCTTTGATTGAATATGATTCAATCGTTGCAACCGGAGAGCAGGTCACTAGCGGTTTGCTTGCCCTTGAGTTGCAGTCGATTGGTTATAAAGCACGCTCTTTTTTGGGTTGGCAAATTCCTATCAAAACCGACGCCGTTCACAGTAAAGCTCGAATCGATGAGATAGACGGCGATTTTTTGCTTAAGTCGCTTCAAGAGTTCGATGTTATTGTCATCGCGGGTTTTCAAGGAATAAATCTAAGTAAAAATAGAATTACCACGCTTGGTCGTGGAGGCTCCGATACTTCTGCTGTTGCTATTGCTGCGTCAGTTAAAGCTGACTTGTGCGATATTTACACCGATGTCGATGGCGTCTACACAACCGATCCTCGTATCACTGAAAAGGCTCGTCGTCTCCATAAAGTAACCTATGAAGAGATGCTTGAAATGGCTTACAGTGGATCAAAAGTATTGCAAACCCGATCAGTGGCTATGGCGATGGCTCATAATGTTAGAGTTAGGGTATTGTCGTCATTTGGCGAAGTTAATGAAAATTCTGGAACAATTTTAGTAAATAATAATGAGGAAATTATGGAGCGTCGTTTAATTACAGGTATTAGTTATTGCAAATCTGATGTGCGTATCACGCTCATGAAAATGCCTGATCACCCAGGTTTATCAGCCACAATTTTTGGGGCCTTGGCTAACAAAGAAGTTAATGTGGATATGATTGTTCAAAATGTTTCTCACGAAGGTAAATTTATCGACATTACCTTTACAGCCAGCAAAGACGAGCTTGAAAGAGCTAAGTTAGCGATTGATTCAATCAAAGACGAAGTAAAATACGAGGAATTAAAAATCGATGATAATATTGCCAAAATCTCGGTAATTGGCGTTGGCATGATTAGTCATTCCGGCGTTGCTCACACAATGTTTAAAACCTTGGCAGAAAAAGGTATTAATTTGTTGCTCATCTCAACTTCAGAAATAAAAATTTCCGTCTTGATAGCCAAAGAATATGGCGAATTAGCTGTGAGAGTCCTTCATGATGCATTTGGTTTAGAAAAATAACGGATCATCCATTTTGTTAATTTTAACAAATTATTGTGGCGCGGTTATAAAGCTAATATTCGTCAATCCAAGTTTTTGAGAAAGCGCCAAGATTGTACTTATCTTTTCAAATTCAACTTGTTTATCGGCTCTAATATTGATTTGACTGCTAATATTATCTTGGGCAATTAATTTTAGATGTGATTCAAGTTCGTTAATTTTAAAGCTTTGTTGTTCTAAAAAATATTGCCCCTCTTTGGTAATCGAAATGTTAATCGGATTTTGATTTTTTGACTCAAGGCCTCGATCTTTTGGTAGATTGAGTGATATGGAAGAATTTAGGATTGGAGCGGTTATCAATAAAATCACTAACAAAACCAACATTACATCAACCATTGGAGTCATGTTGATCTCGTTGAGTGGAGCATGTAAATCTTCGCTCTCAAAATCAATTTTCATAATTATGTTTGTGGTTTTGGCGCAATTTTGCTTGGTTGATTGGATAAATATACAGTGATTTGTTCGGCAAGGTGGCGAAGTTTTTGAATTTGTAAACGATTACTGCGCACAAAAAAATTATAAGCCAAAACAGCTGGGATTGCTACAAATAGGCCGATTGCTGTTGCGATTAGAGCCTCAGAAATTGGTGCTGAAATGCCACCCAAGCCACTGTTTCCAAGTGAAGAGATGTTTTGAAGTGCGTCGTAAATTCCGATTACAGTGCCCAATAAGCCAACAAAAGGTGCGGATGAGCCAATCGAAGCCAAAGCTGTGAGGCCTTTATCAAGACGAAAGCGAATATCGTCAAGGGATTGAATAAGATGCATGGTTAAAATTTCTTTTTTGGCTTCATGCGAATCAAAAGAGTCAAGGGTTGGCTCAAGATTGCAAACTTTGTGTAAGAGAATATCGATATTGCCTCGAGATTTGGAAGGGATTTTTAGTTTTTGCAAATCTTTAAACCAATTATTGGAGCGAATGATTTGCTCAGCAATGTTTTGATTAAACAATTGAAAATTTTTTTGCTCTTTTTTTAAAATGACGATTTTAAAAAAAATTAAGTACAACTTAATATCGACATTATTACTAGTATCAACATTACTGCGTTGACCACAAAATTACTTTGATTCCAAATTTCAATTATACTCATTTCGATGTTTTAACTAAAAATTTAATCTTAACTCTAAGTCTCAATTTTAAATTCTATCGGCACAATTACGCTTGCTTGTACAAACTTTCCCATCTTTTTGGCGGGAATAAATTGCCAGTTTTGGACGGTTTCAAAGGCGCTTTCATCAAGAATATAAGAACCGCTTGAAGAGATTATTTTTATGTTTAGTGGTTCACCCTTATCGCTCACCAAAACTTCAAGCAAGACTTTTCCTTCGATGCCTCGAGATTTTGCAACGCTTGGATAGATTGGTGCTGGATTATTGAGGTATTGAGCATCAAAAATTACTTCAGATTGGACCGAATCGACATTTTTAGAATTTGAAGATTTAGAGCTGTCAACATTAGATTGAGCTGAAGTAGATTTTTGGTGAAAACTGGGTTGTAAATTGTTATTGCTAGAAATTTGTTTAGAGCTTTGCGATGAGATTATTTTGATATTTACAATTTGGGGTTCGATTTGTTGGTTTGTTGATTTTGAATATAAGGTTAAGAAAATTAGGCCATGAAAAAGAACTGCTAAAAATAAACATTTTTTGTTAAGGTGGTCGTCAAAAATTTTTGGGTAAGAAATTAAGTGCATTAATTTTAAAAATTTATAAAATAATTTTTTGAAAGATAACTCAATAAAGCCCAGAGTAATTTGGATTTTTTAGAGTTTATGTGATTTTTTTTAAATCGATTTTGAAAGTTATTATCATCAATTTTTTTAGCTTGTCAACCCCTTAAAATTTAATAAATTAAGTTATCTAGACCCAATTAAATCTGCCGCGATTTATCCCGTGATTCTTGTGGTGCTAGATTTATAAAAGTTTGATCAAGATATTCTTTATCTTTTTTTTCTATTCTATCTTTGTCAGCATCCAAAAATGGTTTTGTGCTAATTTCTGTCTTGCCATTTTCATCTTTGATTAGGCAGGTTTTTGATTGCAAATTTTGCGTTTTGCCATTTTCAAAATAAAAAGTCATTTTATCATTGTCCAAGGCACGATTTCTGAAGAAACAAGTTATAGCGCAATCCATGGCTTTTTTATCTTTTCTTGAAACTTTATAAAAATTTTCAATTTCCTTAAAAAATAATTCAATATTACCTTCAAATTTTTCTCCACAAGGTGGCCATTTGCTATTTAGTCTTGACACATAATTTTTAGAATTATTTTGCCCAATAATACATAAAGTGTTTGAAGAATAATCGCATTCGATTTTGAGCCCAAAACCCGCATATTCTGATTCGGGTTTAATCTTGAATGATTGGGGCATGTATCGATCATCTGCATGAGCATGAATTGTTCTTGTGGCAAATTCCTGTAAATAATTTTGTAATTCGTCTTTTCTTAATTTGGTGTATATGTGATCAATAGAATGTGTTGTAAGATGGTTAGTTCCAGTAATAGAAGGGGTTGAAGAGGGTTTTTTATGATCTTCTTCTTCCGAAAAATTAGAAGCAATTGAACTTGTTCGTGAAAATCTCTTTACTCCATTCTCTTCATCATCTTTATCGGATTGGCTATCATCTTGTAAACCATCTATTTTTATTGGAGTTTTAGTATGCTGATGTGTTTTTTCGGTTTCTGGAGGTTGATCAGTTAGAGTTTCTTGATCTTGCGTCGATTTTAATGTTAAAACTTCACCAACACCAATTTTATCTTCATCATTTGAATTTTTTTCATTCGATCTTTTTGCATCTTCAATTATTTTATTAAGACGTTCTTCAGCTTGACCCAGATAATAGGTTAAATTTGAAATTTCAAAAAAATTTTTTAATGATTTATTGGGTTCATTTTCTTCAAAAGAATCAAATATAGAATCATGACTTATTTGAAGTTTTTTCAAAACCTCAGAAATTTTATTAGGCTCAATATTATCAAAATTTCCAAATAGTGCTTCGCATGTTGCGTTTGTATGATTCCCTGAGGGTATTTTTGCTAATTTTAAGCTAACATATTTTTTAGATGTAGTGCCTTCATCAAGTGTTATATAAGCATCTAAATCTACTTCAAATGGACCTTTTTCCGATTCTTTTAAGAATTCTTTATAGTCTATTGGCTCTTTGGTCCTTTGTTTTGAAGTTTGCCTATCGTTATCTTTTTCTGATTTTTGTAAAAAATGTTTAGCATAAATAGCTGTTGTAAAAATTTTATTTATTTCAGCAATTTCGATTTTCTCAAATTTTGTGGCATCAATTGTTTGTCCTGATTCCCTTTTTTCTTCATAAGTGTAGAGTTCAATATTTTTTGGATCATTACTCTCATCATAAAAAATAAAAACCTTTCCACGATTTAACTTGGCGGTGTGGGGCGTTTTTCTGAGGTCTTTTAATTTTTCTTTAAATGAATCTGGATTAAAGTATAGGGGTTTTTTGAGAATAAAAACATCCTTTTGAATGAAGGTTTGATGAGTTTCAGAATTGTTATGTTCTAGATCTTGAGGATTTTCACGCATCTATTGATTTTTATTGAGTTCATAATTGAGTTGGGATTTTTTGGGTAGCTTTTTTAAAATAAAATCTTGGCAAAAATTCGGTAAACAATTCAGCAATGAAATTGCATAATACAGCGCTCTAGGAAAAATTATTTGAGCGCGCTTTTTTTCTAAGCCGTTGAAAATTATTTTTGCAGCTTTGTCAGCTTCCATTAAAAACGGCATTTTAAAATTATTAACAGCGGTCATTGGGGTTTTGATATATCCGGGGCAAACAACGCTGACCCCAACTCCTGATTCTTCTAGGCTCAGTCTGAGGGCGTTGCCATAAAATCTAACTGCAACTTTGCTAGCGCTATAAGATGGAGAGCTAGGAAGGGCAACAAAGCCGGCGAGTGATGAAATTATGGCGATGTGTCCATAATTTTTGGTAGAATTTGTTTTGGAATTACGCTTTGTCATTTTTTCAATTGCCGGCTGAATTATATTAATTGCACCCATAATGTTGGTATAAAAAATTTCGTTCACTTGAGTTTGACTTTCGGAGCCAAGAGCGGTTCCTGCGGATATTCCAGCATTCGCAATTACTAGGTCGAGGGTATGATTTTGTTCAATTTCTTCAATCCAATTATATGAAGCAAATTGGTCTTTGACATCCAAAATTTTTAAGTGAATATTGGCGACAAAATTTGTGGGTAAATTTTTGGCTAAACACAAATTTTTAGTTTGTTGTAAATTTTCAAAATTACGACCGCATAAAAAAATATTTTCAGCAGATTTAGCATATAAAATAGCTAGGGCTCGCCCGAGACCAGAGCTTGCTCCAGTGATTAAAACATTTTTATAAATTGACATAATGAATAATAAATTTCGCTTTATTTCATTTGAGGGTATTGAGGGTTGTGGAAAATCAACTCAAGCCAAAAAACTTTATGAATATTTTTTAGCAAAGCAAATAAATTGTTTATTGACTCGTGAGCCCGGAGGATCGCTTGCTGGTGAAAAAATTCGTAATGTTTTGTTAGATGAAACTATCGAAAATTTAAATCCAAAAACCGAGTTATTATTAAATTTTGCCTCTCGCATAGAGCATGTCGAAAAGCTTATCAAGCCTGCTCTCAAAGATAATAAAACTGTAATTTGCGATAGATTTTTTGATTCGACTTATGCCTATCAAGGTGGGGCGCAAGGCGTTGATATGCAAATAATTGATGATGTTAAAAAAATTGCCATTAACGATTTTGCGCCGGATATAACTTTTTTTATTAAAGTTGAAGTTGAAGAGGGTCTTAAAAGAACAGCCAATAGGCTTAATAACAATCGCTTTGAAAAATTAAGCATTGATTTTCATCAAAAAGTTCATCATCAATTTTTAGAATTGGCGAAAAAAAATTCGCGCATTAAAATTGTCGATGGAATGCAAAATCAACAACAAGTATTTAAGCAAATTTTAAATTTTATTAATCATTAAAACCAAAATTATTTATGGCTAAAAGAAACAAAATAGCGCTAGTTGGAGCGGGTAATATTGGCGGAACGCTGGCTCATTTAGCGGGTTTAAAAAATATCGGCGATGTTGTATTGGTCGATGTCAATGATGGAGTTGCAAAAGGTAAAGCGCTTGACATAGCCCAATCTTCGATTGTCGAAAATTTCGATGCAAATATTGTTGCTGGGAGCGATTTTTCTTTAATTGCCGATGCTGATGTTGTTATTGTTACTGCTGGGATCGCAAGAAAACCGGGCATGAGTCGTGACGATCTTTTGGCCACCAATACCGCCATAATCAAATCAGTCGCCGAAAATATCAAAAAATATGCACCAAATTCTTTTGTAATTGTTATCACCAATCCGCTTGACGCCATGGTTTTTGTGATGCAAAAATTTTCTGGATTACCTCACAAAAAAGTTGTTGGAATGGCTGGCGTCTTGGATTCTTCGCGTATGTCATATTTTTTGGCGCAAGAATTTGGAGTGTCAGTCGAAAGTGTTTTTTCGTGCGTTTTGGGTGGGCATGGCGACACAATGGTGCCTTTGATTCGATATTCAACCATCGCAGGAATTCCTTTGCCTGATTTGATAAAAATGGGCTTGTCATCGCAACAAAAAATTGATGAAATTGTTCAAAGAACCAGAGATGGTGGAGCTGAAATTGTTAAATTGCTCGGAACTGGCTCAGCATTTTATGCGCCTGCAACTTCAGCGATTGAAATGGCCAAGAGCTATTTATTTGATAAGCGCAAAATCTTGCCGGTAGCGACTTATTTGAGTGGGGAATATGGCGTCAAAGATTTGTTCATCGGCGTTTTAGCAATTATTGGCAAAAATGGCGTCGAAAAAATAATCGAATTAAATTTAAATCCAGATGAAAAATCTATGTTTGATAACTCGGTTGAGGCTGTTAGAAAGCTGGTTGCTGATATAAAATTGTAAAACAATAAAACTCAATGAACGATATAAAAATCCATTACGGCAGATTAAAATTTGTGTTCTTTGCCATTTTTGTGGTTTTTATATTCATCACCGCGCGCATGTTTTTTTTGGTTTTATCGCGCGATAGTTCAAGTATAAAAAATATTTATGAGTCTAGAAAAAACTCGCGTCGTGCCGACATATTTGATCGCAACGGCGTTTTATTGGCTACCGACTTAAAAACCAAATCACTATATGTTAGTTCAGTTTTAGTAAGAGATCCAAAGTTTGTTGCTCAGGCTCTAAGTGAAAGTTTTAGTGATTTAAAATATGAAGAAGTTTTTCGAAAAATTAACGATGGAAAAAATAGTAAACATTGGATTTTAATTCGTAGAAACCTTACTCCATCACAAGTCGAAACCGTTGAAAAATTGCAAATTGCGGGGCTGATATTTGAAGATGATTTAATTAGAGTTTATCCGCAAAAAAATATAGCTAGCCATTATCTAGGATTTGTAGACCTTGATAGAAAGGGCCTATCGGGTATCGAGATGCAATATGATAGAAAATTAATGATGAATCAAAATATAAACTTGGCAATGGACGTGCGGGTTCAAGATATTCTTTTTGATGAGCTACTAAAAGCCAAAGAGGAATTCAAGGCTAAGTTGGCCTCAGGTCTTGTTATGGACGTAAATACGGGTGAAATTTTGGCGTTAGTTTCTTTGCCATCATTTGATGCTAATCTTCAAAATGAGGCCACAATGGATCAAAGGTTTAATATGGTTACCGGCGGTTCATACGAGTTGGGTTCGGTAATGAAAATTTTTACAAACGCTGCAGCTTTTGAACATGGTTTGATAAAAATGGAAGATATGTATTCGGTATCGGAGCCTATTAAATACGGTAGATTTTCTATTAAAGACCACGACAAATATGAAGGCCTTCTAAGCGTTAAGGAGGTTTTTACCAAAAGTTCTAACATTGGCACCGTAAAAATTGCTGAAAAACTAGGAGCTCAAAATCAGCGAGAATTTTTAGAAAAATTTGGATTTCTTAAAAAGGTTGACGCCGAATTTCCGGGTTTGGGACGCATTATGGCGCCACTTAAAAACTGGAGCGAAATTAGTTTATTCACTATTTCGTATGGTCATGGAATCGCTTCAACGCCTTTGCATCTTGCATTGGCAACCTCGGCAATCGTTAATGGCGGTTATCTTTTTAAGCCATCATTTTTAAAACTTGAAGAAGCTCCTAAAAGACCCAAAAAATTGATTAAGGACGAAACGGTTGATAAAATGCGTAAAATGATGAGAGCTGTAGTCGAAGAGGGTACCGGAAAATATGCTAATATCGAAGGATACGAAGTCGGGGGTAAAACTGGCACTGCCGATAGAGCTGAATCGGGTGGGTATAACGAAGGTCAAACCTTAGCTTCTTTTGTGGGAGTTTTTCCAATTTATAACCCAAAATACTTGGTTTATGTTGTTTTCGATCGTCCAAATTATGTCTTTAATACTGCGGGAATGGTGGCTGCACCAGCTGCGGGCCGAGTTATCAAAAATATTGCTCCATTGCTTTCAATAAACGTAAAATAAATACAATATTTAGTTAATATCAAAATTAGCCTTAGCTAGAAAGATTCCGCATGAAATTGCAAGATTTAGAGAGCGTTGATTGTTATGCATTAAAATTGTAATTTTTTCATTGGCCGTAAGATGAATATTTTCTGGAACTCCAGCACTTTCTTTGCCAAATAAAATAAAGTCGTTGGGCTGGAATTTAAAATCATAAATATCCTTTTTTGATTTTGTGGTAGCGAGTATAAGTCGACGATCGGAATCGATATTATTTTTGTAAAATTCGTCAAATGAATTATGCCTAAAAATTTTGACGTAATTTATATAATCAAGTGCGGATTTTTTTACGCGAGCCAAATCAAAAGGAAATCCGCATGGTTCAATTATGTGTAACTGTGCACCAAAACAAGCGCAACATCGAATTATTGCTCCTACATTTCCAGCAATTTCTGGTTGAAATAAAACAATTTTTAACATTTATAAAAAATTAGTGTTTCTTTTTAAAAAATCGTATCTAGTATTCCACGAAAATACTTTCTCGTCTAAGCGCCGTACAATAGCAATTAATCTCTATAAATTACCTTTATAAATTATTTTCTTTTGGGGCGCAGAAATTTTTTGCAAATTAATTTTACATTTTTATTTTCGATGTCAGATAAAGTCAAAATCGTTTTCGTAGAAAAAGGTGAAAAAAAAGAATTTGAAGTGCTAGTTGGATCTTCTGTTCTTGAGGTCGCTCACAGCAATAACATAAATCTTGAGGGCGCATGCGAAGGCTCCTTAGCTTGCTCAACATGTCATGTTATTGTTGATAAGGCATTTTATGATAAACTCACGCCTCCAACCGAAGACGAAGAAGATATGCTTGATTTGGCATTTGGTCTTACTCCCACCTCCAGATTGGGTTGTCAAATTATAATGACCAAAGAGTTAGATGGGCTTACAGTAATAGTTCCAGACGAAACTCGTAATATTTCAATAAACAATTAAACAAAAGCAAAAATCTATGAAAAAGGGCTTAGTAATTAAAATGGCAATTGTTTTGGTAGTATTGGTACTATCATATTGTGTTTTTTGGTTTTTTAGAGCGGGTCAATCAGAAAAACAAATTAATAAGTTTATCGCAGATAACTCAAACTATATATCAGCTGGCGAAATATCGGTTTCTGGTTTCCCTGCTAATCAAAAAATCATTGTAAATGATTTAAAAATAACTATCCCAGTTAACATGATTGCCAAAAGGCAAATTCACATTAAACAACTTGAAGCCAGAGCTAGCATTTTTTCAGATAATTTTGTTATAAATTTTACAGATGCGGTTAAATTGCAGGATTTTGAGAGTTCGGGAGATATTTTTGATGTCGAGTTTGCTGGCCAACCCGAAGTATCGTTGACTTTAGCTGACGGTGTTATTAGTTATTTCAAATATACTGATTCAGGATTTAAAGTTTTAGATGCCGAAAAAAATGTTGTCAATTCATCAACTGGAACCTCAATATCCTCAGAGACTTCAATCGATGAGACGGATAAAAGAACTAGCAAAATTTCAGTTTCTTTCAAGGAGCTTGAAGGCTATACGATCATAGATTTTTACAAAAATGTGTTGGATAAAAAAGTTATTGAGGGCATAAAAACTGAAGAGATAAAAGTAAATGCTTCAGTTAATGTATCCCCTCCAGTTGATCCAAATCAAATTCCGGCCCCAGCTCCAAATTCAGGCGATACAGCAAACGGTGTTGTAGATGTTAACAATGCTCCAACCGCTACCGTTAATGTTCAAAACAATCCAGCTTCAGCTCCAAATGCAGTTCCGGCTCCGAGTGCGCCTCCTGCGCAAAATGGTAATGAAGCTATTAAACAGGCTATGGCAATGGCAGATCAAGCCAATGCTCAAGCTCAAGCGCCGATTGATCCAAATGCCCAGCAAGATGTAAATCAGGCTCCTGATACAATTTCTGATACTAGTATCGTGAAAAGTAATGTGACTATAGAAGCGACAATAACTTTAACTCCTTCAATTAAACAAGATCAGCCCGAGCCATCGGATCCAACTCAAATTCAAGAGTTGCCGGTTCAATTTGTCCAAAATATTAAAATTGACAATGTTGAATTCTCAAACCCGCTCTACAAAATTAATATCTCTGGCAATGTGAATAGTTCTTCAGATGATAATTATCCATCTGGTGGAATTACCATTAAAGTTGAAAAAGTTGCAAACTTGTTAGAACAACTAAAAAAACAATTCAAACAGCTTTCAGAATCAACAAAATCTCCAAATTCTGCAGTTGCTTCAGATGTTTCGGTTGACCAAGCTCAAACTGGCAATCCTGCAAACTACGATCTATTCTTGACAAATGTTTCAGAAAGAATCGTAAGCGTTGCCACTGAAATTGCTTCGAAAAACTCTGTAACTAAAGATGAAATTGCTCAGTTTGATGTTAGACGCGAGAAAAATCTTGAATTCCTTGTTAACGAGGTTTCAGTTCGAGAAATCATTGGTAAAGTTTTAGTTTACTAAAATAACAAAGCCTGTGAAGGTTGATAAAGCTTTTTTAGAAGCGGTCGAAATCCTTAAAAAGAATTCGATCGCTTCTCATTTTTTAGATGCCCGAATCATATTAGCAAAAATCCTTAGTTGCGATTCTCAAGATATTATACTCAAATACTCCCAGTTCGATTTAGAGCCAAATCAATACCAAAAATATCTTCATTATATCAATCTCAGAGCATCTCGGGTCCCGCTTTCGCACATAACAAACCATCGTGAGTTTTTTGGTAATAATTTTTTTGTTGATAACTCTGTTTTAGACCCTCGACCAGATTCTGAGACTTTAGTTGAAATGCTTCTGTATAAATATCAAAATCGTCAAGATGGCCTCAAAATTTGTGATGTCGCGGTAGGATCGGGTTGTTTAATAATATCATTATTAAAATTATATAAAAATTGGTTGGGAGTGGCCTCAGATATATCTGAATCTGCTCTTAAAATTGCTCAAAAAAATGCTCAAATCAACGATGTCGATTCGCGAATTTCTTTTATTAAATCTGATATTTTTTTAAACTTCCAAAAAGATTTTTTATTTGATATTATTATATCCAACCCTCCATATATTCCATCGAGTGAAATTGAAAATTTGCAAGATGAGGTTAAAATTTATGAGCCAAGAATTGCTTTGGATGGCGGATTTGATGGTTTAGAATTTTATCGTAAAATTGCCGATAATTGTGCGCAATTCTTGAAAATATATGGCAGTATTTTTCTTGAGATAGGTTGTAATCAGCATAATGAAGTCATTGAAATATTTGAGTCTCGAGGTCTTAAATTTCTCGATTCGAGAAAAGATTTAAATGGTATCATTCGCGTTCTTGAATTTGTTAAACAAATATGACAAAAACCAAAGTTTTTAAAAAAATTACCGATGTCCGTGATTTCGTCGATTCTTGCAAAACTCGTAATCAAAAAATTGGATTTGTGCCAACAATGGGAGCCTTGCATGACGGTCACTTATCATTGATTAGCGAAGCACAAAAGGTCTCAGATATTGTTATTGTCAGTATTTTTGTTAACAAGGCGCAATTTAATGATTTAGGTGATTATCAAAAATATCCTCGCCATTTCGATAACGATATTAATAAGCTTGAAAACATTGCTGTAAACGCCATTTTTATTCCCCATGAGGATGAAATTTATCCAGCTGATTGTTCGTTTAAAATTATCCCCGTTAGCTTTATTGATTGCTTGTGCGCTAAGAGTAGAGTAGGGCATTTTGATGGCGTTGCTTTGGTGGTTACAAAACTTTTTAATATTGTTCGGCCCCATCAGGCTTTTTTTGGGGAAAAAGATTTTCAACAATTGTTGATTATAAAAAAATTGGTTGTCGATTTGAATTTTGATATAAAAATATTCGGCTTGCCAACATATCGAGAAGTGAGTGGCTTAGCGATGTCGTCGCGGAATCAAAGGCTTAGTTTAGAAGGTCTAAAAAAGGCTTCGATGATTTATAAAACTCTTAATGAGATTAAATCTGATCCCGATTCAATCGATTTTCAAAAAACTCAATTAATTAAAAATGGTTTTGAAATCGATTATCTTGAAATCCGTAATGAACACAATCTTGAATTGGATAATGACGCAAAATCTTCAAATTCTTACAGGATATTTATTGCGGTTTATCTTGAGGGAATTAGGCTGATCGACAATCTCAAATTATAACAAATCTCCTCACAAATATGGTTTATATTATCATCAGCAACATTGGTTTAGCGATTATGATGATCTATATTTATTTTCGTTATACTCATTTTAGAATTAATTCGGCCAAGGAAATTAAAGAGCTTAGAGCAAAAAGTGATTCGCAAAGTGTTGAGCTTAGAAATTTTGATGCCAAGCTTTTGAGTTCGATCAAGAGTTATCAAGATAGGGTAGAGGCTTTATTAATTGAAATCGGCAAAGTCCGTCAAGAAAAAGAAAAAGAAATTGAATTGCGTTCAGAAATTGAAAAGAAATTCGAAATTCTTAATCAAAAAAATAGTGATTATGAAGTTGTTCATAATGAAATTACCAACGCCATCATGAACATTGTCAACGATACTCACGAAACTGCTAAAAATCTCGGTAAAGATCTCTACGACAAAATTACCACAAACTACAAAAAAGAGTCGCTAGAAAATCAAAAATTAATGGCAAAAATTAACCAAAATGTCTCCGAATTTGTTGCTAAATTTAATTCATCGCAACTAAGTTCTATTCAACCATATGCCCCAAAAAAGAAGGATGAGGTCGATTTTGCCGAACTTTTTTTGACCACGCAAAGCGAAGTGGCAAAAAATGCCGTTATTGACGCTCTAGATTTAATTAAAAATAAAGGTTTGGTTCTTGGAAAAGAGTTTTTTACTTCTCAAAGTTTTGATGAATCTAAATCAAAATTTTTACTCTCAGAAATTGCTGTAGTTAAAAATCAAACTCTTTATTTGCTTGATTTTAAAGCGACTAACCACATTTTTGAATATTATGCTAATAAATCTAAAGACGATAAATCTGCTGATGAAAATTTTGCTAACAAATTCAAAAGATATTTGGTTTTGTTATCCAACAACAAGTATTACGAGATTATAAATAGCCTATTAGAATCTTTAGGTTTAAATTATAAGTCGCACAAAATTTCAATTATTGTGCCGTCGCGAAGCGAATTAAGGCTTCTAAAAGAGTTGCAGTTTTTTGATAAAGCGCAACAACTTGGTATTGATGTTAAAAATATCGATGAAATTGAAAAAATCTTATAACTCCCCAAATGTCAGAAAATATTCTACCCAAAATTGCGCAAAAACAGCCCTATAAAATTGATGTCGAAGCCGGCAAAAAATATTCATGGTGTTCATGTGGTTTATCGAAAATCCAACCCTTTTGCGATGGCGCCCACAAAGCATATAAAAACGCCGATGGTTCCAGCATTATGAAGTCGGTATCTTATATTGCTGACGAAAATAAAACCCTCTATTTTTGCGGTTGCAAACACAGTAAAAACGGCATGTTCTGCGATGGTTCGCATTCATCTTTAAAAAATGACTAAGTTGTTTTCAAGTGCTCTTCTAAAAAAACCATCTGAGCGCAATTCTACCAAAAAAAACGCGTCCAAAAAACTCGAAATGCGCAAATTGCTCAGATTGGTCCCATATTTTGCGCCCTACAAAAGAGAGGTGTTTTTTGCTTTACTGGCTTTGATGATTACGGCCTTGATGGTGTTGTTTTTTGGTAAAGCAATAAAATATTTAATCGATTTTGGTTTTGCCAAAAATAGTCAATTTTCACTTAATCTGGCGTTATTGATATTTGTTGTGGCGGTAGGAATTATGGCCGTCGCCGGCTATTATCGGTCATTTTTAATCAATACCGCCTCTGAAAAAGTTATCGCCGATCTCAGAAAGCGAGTCTATGACCATGTTATTAGAGTTTCGGCAGAATTTTTTGAGATCACCAAAGCTGGAGATGTAGTCTCGCGCTTGACTCTTGACACCAACATACTCTATTTGGCGCTCAGCAATACCATTTCTTTTTTACTGAGAAATTTAATTTTGTTTTTTGGCGGTTTGTGTTTTTTGTTTTTTACCAGCCCAAAGCTGAGCTTAATCTCGCTATTGCTAATAATTATCGCCATCATGCCCATTTTTATACTCGGTCGCCTTGTTAAAAATCTTACTCATCAATCTCAAAACTCTCTATCACTGGTTTCATCGCATATTGAAGAGTCTATTAATGGTATAAAAACCATTCAATCTTATTTGTGCGAAGATAAAGAGGTAAAAAATTTTAATAATTTCGTCGATGGCTCACTAAAGTTTGTTATTGAAAAAACGCGCATAAAATCCTTGATGGTTGCAATGGTTATAAGTCTTGCCTTCGGCTCAATCGCAATAATAATTTTAATTGGTGGACACGATGTTTTGAGTGGTAAAATGACTTCCGGCGAGTTGTCATCTTTTTTATTTTATTCGATTATTTCTGCGACATCGTTGGTGGCTTTGAGCCAAATTGCGGGTCAATTGCAAAGCGCCAGCGCTTCGGTTGAAAGAATTTTTGAACTTCTCGAAATATCGTCGCCCGTCAAACAAAGTCTGAATTGCCAACAATTTATCGAAAGCAAAAACATCACTATAAATTTCAATAATGTTTCGTTTGCTTATCCAAGTCGCAAAGATTTAAAAATTTTGCATAATTTTAATCTTAGCATCAAAAATGGACAAAGAATTGCCATTGTTGGCTCGAGTGGATCGGGCAAAAGTACAATTTTGCAATTATTATTGCGTTTTTATGATGTTGATGACGGCTCAATAACTCTTAATTCTCAAGATATACGCAGTTTGTCATTTGATGATTTGCGCAAAAATTTTGCTTATATTTCGCAAGATTGTTTTATCTTTTCTGGCTCAGTTCTTGAGAATATTGCTTATGCCAACAAATCAATAACTAATCAACAAATTGAAAAAATAATTGAACAAAATTCGGCTCTGCATTTTATCAAAAATTTACCCGATGGTTTAAATAGTTTTGTTGGCGAAAAAGGCATAAAATTATCGGGTGGCGAGAGGCAGAGAATTGCTATTGCGCGCGCTATTATCAAGGATTCGCCGATTTTATTGCTTGATGAAGCAACTTCTGCTCTCGACAATCAAAATGAGAAATATATCAATCAGGCTATCGTAGAATTTGGCAAAGATAAAACCGTTATAATTATAGCTCATAAGCTCTCATCAATTATTAATGCCGATACCATAATTTTTTTGAAAGATGGGGAAATCGCCGAATCTGGATCGCATCATGATTTAATTGGGCTTAAGGGTCTTTATCAAAAAATGTATGAGGCCGAGATCCGTGAAGAACAGCAAATTTTAAGTGCAGAAAATTTATAAATTCTGGAACTTTATAAATTAAAATTGTGATGATTTTATAGATCAAAAAGTGGTGGAGAGGGCAGGATTTGAACCTGCGAACGCTTACGCGGGCAGATTTACAGTCTGCTGCCATTGACCACTCGGCCACCTCTCCTTCGATAAATTTGAAGTTTCAAAGTTTCGTTAAAAACTTTAGTTTTAGATAAACAAAATATTTAAAATAATTTTAAAACCTGAACTTTTTGACCCCTTTTTTGGAGCGGGTGAAGGGAATCGAACCCTCACGGCCAGCTTGGAAGGCTGGAACTCTACCATTGAGCTACACCCGCGAATCAAAACAACAAACAGCAATTTACAAATCAAATTCTTGAGTTTGAAAATCGCAGTTTTAGCTAGGAATTTAAAAGGATTTTAAAATGAGTCGCCATCTTAAGAAAAGCTAAATTAAAAGTAAACTTCAATTTGGATTGAGGGGCGATCGTTAAATCTTCGCCTAATTTGTTATTAGTTTTATCTTTAAATTTTTCTAAAATTTACTCTTTTATGTAAGTTAAAATTGGGGTTGTTATTATTTATTAAAAAATTTTATTGGATTATTAAATTATTTTTCTATCTTTAAATATCTTGCTAGAAAGCCACTAATCATGGCTTGAAGCAAGTTTTTTAACTAATTTATAATAAAAATATTTTTTGGCCAAGCCAAAATTTAAACTTTGCGTAAACACACCAAACCTAAATAAATTTATTAACCTTTCAAACAAAAAACTTATGAAAAAATCCTTAATGTTATTATCAATTATTGCCTCTCTCGCTAGTGCCAATGCCTATGCAAAAACCGAAGGAAATTATGCCGGTTTTAGCATTTTGCGCTCTTCGCAAGTCAGCATTGGTGACGGTAAATTTGACGACTCTTCTATCGGTTTTGGTTTAGACTATAACCATGCTTTAAATTTCAATAATTTCTTTGTAGCTCCCGGAGTTTTTGCAGAGAAAATTGGCACCAAAGCAAAAGATTCTGACGGCGATAATGTTTCTCTTGATTATCGTTATGGAGCCAAAGTAAATATTGGCTATGATGTAGTTGATAATTTTGCTGTCTATTTCACCAACGGCTTGGTAGCGACAGCTGGAAAAGTTGATTGGAAAAGTATTGGTGCAAAAAAATCTAGCACTGAACTTGATTATTTTTACGGAGCTGGCTTTACCTTCAAAGTCAATAAAGACATTGCGGTTAACCTAGAATATAACGCTCAAAAAAGTAATTTTAGTACTCCGTATGATAATCTTGAAAAAGCTGAGGCTAAACTTAGTATGTTTAAACTCGGTGTTTCTTATAATTTCTAACACTTTTTTCCAAATGTTGGGGTCGGCTCAAACTTAAAAATTTGAGCTGGCTCCAACAAAGTTTTGTATCG
>Ga0194130_10003193_pt1 | contig 22361 bp, 32 predicted proteins | sample TA2KigsurfametaG_FD_160084 | JGI IMG/M metagenome (GOLD analysis project Ga0194130, IMG submission 160084) | Freshwater microbial communities from Lake Tanganyika, Tanzania - TA2015050 Kigoma 12 surface | ecosystem: Environmental > Aquatic > Freshwater > Lake | place: Tanzania: Lake Tanganyika... | reverse complement strand
CCTGTTGGAGTATTATGCTCCATAACACACAAACACACAAGGAGTAAATTATGACACCTTACGAACTTAGATTCAACATTTTTCAGGAAGCAGAAGCACTAGCAGATCGTCAATATCAATCTGAATATGCTGCTGTTACAATGTGGAATGAAAAACAATGTAACTCAAATAACTTGAAAGAATTTCCAACATTTCCTACTTTTGAGTATATTAAACAACTTGCCGAGAATATTAATAACTTTGTAAGTTCTAATTCTAAGTAAAATAGTGGGGTGGCAACACCCCCATCAGTATTCCCCTATAGCTCAATTGGCAGAGTATTTGACTGTTAATCAAAGTGTTCCTGGTTCGAGTCCAGGTGGGGGAGCTTGCCCTTGTAGCATAACGGTTACTGCATCCGCCTTGTAAGCGGCAGGTCGTTGGTTCAAATCCGATCTGAGGCTCTTGACATAATACTCGTTGTGTCATATACTTACCCTGTCCGTGTGAAAGGAAGATGTGCTGGGGTTCCGTCCAAGAGATCTCTTTCCTACTAAAACCTAAGAGTTTTTCTAGGTCAGGGGGATGGCCATCCCCTGTTTCGGGAGCATAGCTCAGAGGTAGCAGCGTCTGCTTTACACGCAGAATGTCGGGGGTTCGAATCCCTCTGCTCCCATTGCCCCCATAGTTATAGCAGTTAAAATAATCGCCTTGTAAGCGATAGTCGCGGGTGCAAATCCTCGCTGGGGGCTTGACAAATCATAATATTTGTCTTATACTTTCTTTTGTCCGTGTGGAGGAATACACTTCCCTAAATAGTAAGTGTATGTGCTAAACTAAAATGAGAACTAGAGATAAATTATTAAAAGCAGTTGAAGGTTCTTATTCAATGGCAGAAGTTGTAAGAAAACTAGGTCTTAACAAGAGTAAGAATACATATTCTACTCTAAAAAAAGAAATAGAATTTTATAATATAAAAACTCACTTTAGAAAAAGAAATAGGAATACTATTCCATATGAAAACAGAGAAATATATTGTGAAAATTCTACCTATGATAGAACTACACTTAGGAACAGAATTATTAAAGAAAATATTCTTAAATATCAATGTTATGAATGTGGAATAGTTAATTGGAATGATAAAAAATTATCTCTTCAATTAGATCATATTAATGGTATTCCTAATGATCATAGAATAGAAAATCTTAGATTTTTATGTCCTAACTGCCATTCTCAAACAAAAACCTGGGGGAACAAAAAATAAATTTCCCACTTTGCGGATATGGTGTAGTGGCAACACAAGAGTTTTCCAAACTTTTATCCTCGGTTCAAATCCGTGTATCCGCTTATAAATATTTCAAAAAAATAATGTTATCAATTAGATGTAAAGATTGCAATAAAGAATTAATAGGACATCCAACAAAAACAGTTAGTTGTGGGTGCCCCAATATGGCAACAATCTGTGGTGATAAAATTTCAGCAGTTGACCTATCACGTGTTATAATGCTAAACTCTAATGTGAAAGAACAAAAATCAAATTTCCTTTCGACTCAAGATATTATGTGGCAGGAAGAAAGACGACAACGTAAAGTTCGTCGTTTGGATTTCGAAGTTCGTTAAGAACTTTTATTGGAAAGAGTCCGGTTGGTCGAGGACACCGCCTTGAAAGCGGCTGGGTGTAAAAACTTCGCAGGTTCGATTCCTGTTCTTTCCGTTACATAAGATACTAAAACACTTTTAATATTATAATATCAACACATAATACTCATAGTTAGTATCATAATTATACTAAATTATTAGTATAAACGCACAAAACTCAATGGATCAACGCACCTATGATAACTGGGTGAAGATCAAACATACTTTTGAGGAGTCTGGTAATACAAATACTATATTTTATGCACGAGCTTGTGAAATTGTAAGAACAAAAGAAGATCCTCTTTCAAATTTTTTTGGAAAAGATAAAAATGAGTGAAGAAGAAGTTCAATCAATGATTGATGAGTCAATTGCAAAGGCTATTGACAAACACAATAAAACTGCTACAATCATCTCAGCAACAATCGGTTCGGTTTTGCTTTTCTTTTATGCTCATGGAGTTTTAGCAGTGGTTGACAAAGTTGGTTGATGCTGCTACTATAGATAAATCATCCGAATGTCGCCTAACTTGGTCATGGCACCGCTTTTGGGAAGCGGAATAATCTCAGTTCAAATCTGAGCATTCGGACTTACAAAAAACTTACATTATTAAAAATGAATCAAAAATTTAACAAACTAGAATCATTTACTGTTGAAGAGTTTCAGAGAGATTTTGATGCCCTTCTGGATAGAGTTGAGAGGGGAGAATCCATTGTTATCAAAAGCGAACAGGGTAATGCAGTTATGATTCCTTACAATGAAGTTATACAGGTGCTTGAAGAATCTGGTGTGAGTGAGGATATAATACGAATACACACCGACCACGAAGAAGGTTCTTGACGAAGAGTTCCAGATCCTCTACAATAGATCTGGTTTCAAGCGAGTGAGACTTGGTAGTCAGAGAGGTCTTATAAACCTTTTCCGCCAGATTAGCGGCTTTGACCTGGTTCGAATCCAGGCACTCGTATTGCATATCTATTTTGTAGTGGGTTTTAGAGGATAGGCAACAGGAAACCTGCTTGAAAAAAGGAGAGTGAAAAACCCTGCCTATAAGTCGGTATGAAACAGACCTGTGACTTATTGTGCGATTCTGTTTCATTGTATGGATCTCTCCTACTGCCCGTTTGGCCCTCTGGTGAAGGCGATCTGCTCATAACAGATAGAAGGTCGGATCGTAACCGACAACGGGCATTGAAAGTTCGTTCCTTATAAATAGTTGTAAGGAACGAACTATTATGAGTATTAAGCATAGACATCACATTATTCCTAGACATATGGGTGGGAATAATGATAAAGAAAACTTAATAGAAGTTACTGTTGAGAGACACGCTATGTTTCATTATTGTAACTGGAAACTTTGGGGTAAAGAAGAAGATAAAATCGCTTGGAAAACTTTAAGTGGGCAGATGACTTTAAGTGAAGCACACTATACAGCGATAAAACTTGGTGCTAAAAAAACTGGACAAATAATGAAAGATAAGATGAGAGATAACGAAACGAAAGAAGAATGGTCTAATATGATAAAAGGATTTTGGGAAAAAGAAGAGTATAGAGAAAAACAAATACCTCGTCTTCTAGAAATACAAAAAACTGCAAGTATCTTAGGAAATAGTGGGGAAGGATTAAAAAAGAAAAAAGAAACTTATAAGAAAATAAGTCATCAACAAGGAACTAATAATTCTCAATATGGATCTATGTGGATTACTGATGGAACAAAAGGAAACACACGCAAAATAAGTAAAGAAGATCCTATTCCGGTCGGATATAGAAAGGGAAGAGTATTTAAATAAAGAAATTAGTGTTTGAACACTTACCAAAGCGTCCACCTTGACTTCTCCAAGTCAAACCCTTATAATACTAAGGTCAACAATCAAAACAATGACTCTTACTACTAAATTCAAGAAAGACGTTCAAACACTTCGTGCTGCTGCGAACGGTGATTTTTATCTCGATGTAAAGAATCCGAAACTTTACAAAAAAGTTCGTCGGTATTATGAAACTGAAGGTGTAGTGTTCTCTGGTGATCCTTTGGATGATTATGAAATGCTTATGGAATATGTTCTTGTTGATTTGGAAACCTTAGAGGTACGATGATACAATCTAAAGTTATTCTTGAAAAAGAAGAATATAGGTTTGTAGAAAAAGGTATCATTGAACTCAACGGAAAACCTGATTATCGTCTTCAAAAAAAAGATTATTATACAAAACGATGGAACGACATCTATCTGTTTGATAATCAGATGCAGTGTTTGACTGCTATGGAGGACCATCAATATGCCCGTTGGTTGGACCCTGATAGAGTTCCTTGTTATGTGAAGGACTATGATGATGAAGACATGGAGAGTCTTTAAAAACCCTGGTCGGTGATGAACCCCTTTAGTCACGGAGAGACTCTAAAAGCACTGGTGGATCCAAAATGACCCCTCAATGCCCTTGTCGTATGGGCACAATAAGTGACGACTGGTGCGGATGGAGAATACTCCCGCCTGTTTCCTAGTTCAGTAAAAACTAGGTGGCGAGCCTAAAAAGACCCAAAGGAGAGTTGCATAAACTCTCCTTTTTTGCTATAATATATAAGAAGAGATTTAAAGCATTCTATGAGTGAATATAAAAAAACAGCACTGGTTCTAGGTGCTGGTGGTTTCATTGGAAGTCACATGGTTAAAAAACTACGATCCGAAGGTTACTGGGTTCGTGGTGTAGATCTTAAGTATCCAGAGTTTTCTCTTTCAGAAGCAAATGAATTTGTTCAGGGAGATCTGCGTGATGTAGAGTTTGTTCGGAGGGTTATTCAGTTCAAAGGAGAACAAGGTAACTTCTATAATTCAGTTCCTTATCGATGCATTCGTCCATTTGATGAGATCTATCAGTTTGCTGCTGATATGGGTGGTGCAGGATTTGTGTTCACGGGTGAGAATGATGCAGACATTATGCACAACTCTGCAACTATTAACTTGAATGTTTTAGAATCAGTTCATCAATTGAATGAAACTTTTGATGGTGTGGTAAATGAATGGACCGAATGTAATCGTCCCAAGTTAGATCAACCTACCAAGATTTTCTACTCTGGATCTGCTTGCATGTATCCGGAACATAATCAATTGGATCCCGATAACCCAGATTGTCGTGAAGAATCCGCATACCCAGCAGCACCAGATTCAGAATATGGATGGGAAAAACTTTTCTCTGAACGACTGTTTTTCGCATATCATCGTAATTACGGGATCCCTGTTCGGGTTGCTAGGTATCATAATATCTTTGGACCTGAAGGGACCTGGGAAGGTGGAAGAGAGAAAGCTCCTGCAGCAATCTGTCGTAAGGTAGCTTATCTGCCTGAAGAGGGCGGAACCATTGAGGTATGGGGTGACGGCCTTCAGACTCGTTCATTCCTTTATATTGATGAGTGTATTGAAGCTACTCGTCGTATGATGGATTCTAACTTCATCGGACCAGTTAATATTGGTTCCGAAGAAATGGTGACTATTAATCAACTTGTAGAAACTGCTGCAAAGGTTTCTGGTAAAGAAGTAACTAGACAACATAAGTTGGATGCTCCTCTTGGTGTTCGTGGTCGCAATTCCAATAATGATGTTGTTCGTAGAGAACTTGGTTGGGATTATTCTCAGACTCTAGAAGAGGGTATTCGTAGGACCTATAATTGGATTAAAGATCAAATTAAAAATAAATGAAAATATCTGTACTTGGATCGAGTGGGCAAATTGGTGTCTACCTAACTGAATATTTGCGTGAGAAGGGGCACGTAGTCATTGAGTTTGATAAGGTAAACACACCTAATCATGATATGACCATTATTCCCAATCAACTCTTGGAAAATGTGATTGAGACATCTGACTTCGTATTCTTCCTTGCATTTGACGTTGGTGGATCACGTTATCTAAAAAAGTATCAACATACTTTCCAATTTATTGATAACAATGCTCGTCTGATGGCAAATGCTTTTGGACTTCTTAAAAAGTATAGGAAGAGGTTTATCTTCGCATCATCTCAAATGAGTAATATGAGTTACTCTCCATATGGTGTCCTTAAAAATGTCGGAGAACTTTATACAAAATCTTTGAATGGATTGATTGTTAAGTTCTGGAATGTTTATGGTATTGAAAAAAATTATGATAAGTCTCATGCGATCACAGACTTTATTAAGAAAGGATTTGAGACTGGTGTAATCGATATGCTTACTGACGGACAAGAAGAACGTGAGTTTCTTTATGTCGAAGATTGCTGCGAAGCACTTGAGTCAATTATGGAAAACTATAATGACTTTACTCCAGAAGATAACCTTCATATAACAAGTTTCCATTCAACTAAAATCATTGACATTGCAAATATAATTTGTGGTCAATTTAATTTGATTGGAAAGAGTGTTAAACTGCAACCATCTATAGAAAAAGATATTGTTCAGATGGATAAAAGAAATAGTGCAGATACTTATCTAACAAAGTGGTGGATACCTAAAACTACTATTGAAAAAGGCATTGCTAAAGTTTTTGAGGCAATGAAAGGAGACTATCTATGAAAATATTTGCAACAGGATGTGCTGGATTGTTGGGAGCAAATTATACAAGACATTTACTTTCTAATGGCCACCAAGTAATTGGAATTGATGATCTCTCCGGTGGATATAAATCTTTTGTTCCTAAGGGAGAAAATTTTACCTTTGTAAAATTAAATCTTGAAAGAAGAAAAAAAATTGTAGAACTTTTTGAAGAGCATAAACCAGATATTCTTTTACATTTTGCTGCTTATGCTGCTGAAGGACTTTCTCCTTTTATCCGTAATTTTAACTATAGAAACAATCTTATTTGTTCTGCTAATCTTATTAACGAATGTATTACTCACAATACAAAGTTTATTTTTACATCTAGTATGGCAGTTTATGGTGAACAGGAACCTCCATTCACTGAAGATAAACGTCCACAACCCATTGATCCTTATGGTATTGCAAAATATGCTGTAGAGTGTGACTTAATACTTGCACATGAACAATTTGGTTTGCGTTACAATATTGTCAGACCTCACAATGTTCTTGGAATTTATCAAAATATTTGGGATAGATATCGCAATGTAATAGGTATTTTTATTCGTAAAACTTTGAATAATCAACCAATTTTAATTTATGGTGATGGAAAACAGACAAGAGCATTCTCTGATATTAGATACTATATGGAACCATTTGACAGATTGTTAACTGGATATGATAATGAAATTTTTAATATCGGAGCAGACAAGTATTTTTCTTTGAATGAGGTTGCAGAAACTGTTCAAAGAATTGGTAAAAAATATAATTACGATGCTCCCATTATTCATGGTGAACCTAGGCATGAAGTAAAACATGCTTATTGTGATCATACAAAAGCAAAAACAATGCTAGACTTTAGAGACGAAACTAAACTTGAAGAACTTATTGAAAGTATGTTCTTGTGGGCAATGAAACAACCCAACAGAAAAGTAAAAAAAATGGATTATGAAATTACCAAAGACATTTACGATTATTGGAAAAACTGATGACTAACGAATTTGTATTCCCAGATTGCAATCGATACTTTAAAAAGGATCTAGAAAAACTTCGCCACCAATTTCCTGGTGTAGAAACTATTGAGAATAATTATTCTCAGGCATTTCAAGATATGTTTGCTTTGAGCATTTTAAATGGAAAGTGTAATGGAACCTATGTTGAAATTGGTGGAGATCATCCTGTAATTATTAGTAATTCATATTTACTTGAAACTCAATTTGAATGGACTGGAGTTTCTTTTGAGATTGATCAAGAGAAAGTCGATCACTTTAATCCATTTAGGAAAAATAAATGCGTATGTGCTGATGCAACTACATTTGATTACAAGTCTTTCTTTGAGGAAAAAGGATTTCCAAATCAGATTGATTATCTTCAAGTAGATATTGAGCCAGCATGGCAAACTCTTAATGCTCTAAAAGCACTTCCACTTGATGATTATCGTTTTTCAGTAATCACATATGAAACTGATGTTTATAAAGATGGTCCTGATGCTGGTGAAGAAGCAATGAAGATTCTTTTACAATATGGATATCAGTTAGTTGCTAGAAATGTTGCTAACCAATTTAATCCATATGAAGATTGGTATGTTGATCCTGGTGTAGTTGATGCAGAAATTGTTAAAAAGTTTCTGAATACTAGTAGACTATCTAAAGAGAGCACTAAATGTATTTTTGTTTGAGGTTTGATTCATGTTAATCAGTTTTCCATCTCTGGTCAATAAGTATAAACTAAATGTTAATGGAGTCATTCATGTTGGAGGACACATTGGACAAGAAATGCCAGTTTATGAAAAGGCAAATGTCGGTAAACTTTTAGTTTTTGAACCACAAAAAGAACCATTTAAAAAACTATCTGCGGTTGTAGATCAATTGAATTTTCAAAATGTCAAATTGATTAATAAGGCACTTGGCAATTCAATTGAAAGTATTGAAATGACTTGCAATGATGATGGACTTTGTAGTTCTATTTTGAATCCTAAAATTGTATTAGAACAATATCCAAATATTATTTTTGATAGAAAAGAAGTAGTAGATATGATTACTTTGGATTCTTATTTTAATGATGAGTATCAAAATGATTTTAATTTTGTTAATATGGATACTCAAGGGTATGAATTGGAAGTTTTGAAAGGCGCCTCTAAAACTCTGAAGAATGTTGATGCTGTATATACTGAAGTTAATAATGTTGAAGTATATGAGAATAACGCATTGATTGAAGAGATTGATGAATTTCTAGAAACTTATAATTTGGTCAGAATGGAAACTGATTGGATGGGCGGAACTTGGGGAGATGCTTTTTATATTCGGGGTGATCTGATATGACATATTTGAATACTATATCTCATTGGTATGGTAGATTAGGAAATAATATCCAGCAAATATGTAATGCTATTATGTTTTCAAAACTAAGTGGGGATGGATTTTTCAGTCCCCCACATGAGTTGATTGATCAAATAACTTTTGATTATGAAAAAAGAACCATGGTTAGATCGGGTAGATTTTTTCATTATAATACGGACAACAAAGATTTTGATATGGATTTGGATTACATCTATAGTAATATTCGTAAAGTTGCTCTTGAGTATGTTAGACCAAAACTAAAAGTTGAACTTTTGGAAAGTTATGACAATAATGTACTAGTTGTTCATATTAGAAGTGGAGATATTTTTGAACATGAGCATAATCCACCACATGATTATGTTCCAAACCCATTTTCTTATTACTTAAATTTGATTGAGGATTATGATAAAGTTATAGTTGTTACTGAACCAGATAATTATAATCCAATCGTTGGTGAACTTAAAAAGAATGCTAAAGTAACTGTTCAATCTTTATCTGTTGCTAAAGATTTTTCTACATTACTTAGAGCAAAAAATATAGCATCATCTGGCACTGGCACATTTGCTATCGCTGCTGCTTTATGCTCTACAAATGTTGAAAATTTTTATTGTAGTAATATGTATCTTGATGAGCATTTAAATCCAGATATGCTTCTTGGATCTGATATTAATGTTTATATGATGAATCTAGATAATTATATTCAACCAAAAACTTGGAAAAATAACGAAGAACAGCGCAAATTTATTTTGGAGTATGTAAATGAGAGTATTTGATTCTTTTATTTTCTTTAATGAACTAGAGTTACTTGAAATGCGACTAAACATCTTGAATGATGTCGTTGATTATTTTGTGCTAACTGAGTCGCCATGGACAGTGAGTGGGAATCCAAAACCACTTTACTATCAAGAAAATAAGCATTTGTTTGAAAAGTTTAATCATAAGATCATTCATAATATTACAGAAAAAATTCCTAATGACTATAGTGATTATATTGAAAAGAAAAGGTATCATACTCCCATGGGAGGCAATGATCTGAACGGAACTCCATATTCTACATATCCTATTCGTTTTCAGAGAGCTATCTTTAATAGAGACAGTAGCATTTATGGTGCAGTTAACTTCGGTATTAAAGACGATGACATCATCTTAACCAGTGATGCTGATGAAATCATCAATCCATTGGTCCTTGAAGATTTGTCCTGGTTTAATCCAGACAATCATTATGTCTGCCTACAAAAAGCATTCTACTACAAATTGAATTATCTTTATCAAGATGATTGGATGGGTACTAGAATTTGTAATTTTAAAACTCTATCCGATTGTTCTGTAGATCTTTTGAGAAATATGCACGGTGGTGCATACCGAATTGAAAGTGCAGGTTGGCATTGGAGTTTCTTTGGTGATGCAGATAACTTCAGACTGAAACTTGCTTCTTACGAGCACACTGAGAATAATATTGAATCAAATACCTCTAATGCAGAAAAGAAAATTGATGAGGGTGTTGATCCATTTGGCAGACCAATTCAAATAAAGACTGTTCCTATTGATGAAACCTATCCAGACTATATTTTAAACAATCAAGAAAAGTACGCTCAATATATTAAACCATGGAATTGATAGAAGGTGTAGCACTTTCAAGACTTTGTGACTATTCTTTTGGTGATCAATCTGGTCAATGGGGGAATATTCACACTTCTTTTATGAAAGATGCAAACTTACTAAATCTTGAGTTTGTTGAAAAGATTTTTGAGGTTAAAAAAAATAGAGATTATATGACTCTGTTTATTGATAATATTCGTTTATATAAAAGACATATTGTAGAAGTAAAAGAATCTGATAGACCTTATATTGAAAATTTAATGGAGAAAAGTGACCTACTTAAGTTGTGCTCAAATTTTCCCGAGATGAAATTTATAATTTTTACAAATTTAGAAGACACTCCAACAGATGACTATATCTTTGATGCAATACCTGAAAATGTACTCTGTATTAGTGCAGTAAACGCAATATCTTATGGTGGGAAAGTTGTTCCTGCTCCATATGGGTTGCAGAGAAAAATGAATAGAAATGATAGTAGAAATGAAGACATTAAAAGTGCTATGAGAGCACTGTCAAAAAATCCGCCAGGACTTCTATATGTGAGTCATAATGAAGATTCTCATGTTGATAGAATGGGTATAAATGATTATTTTGTCAATAAATCATGGGCAAAAGTTAATAAAGATAGAATTTCTTTTTCTGTATTTTTACATAATCTGAGTCAAACAAAATTTATGATTTGTCCTAGAGGTAATGCTATTGATTGTCATCGTAATTGGGAAGTTCTTTACATGAGAAGAGTACCTATTATGAAAAGATATCCATATCTTGAAGAGTTATTTAAGGATTATCCTGTTCTATTTGTGGATAAATATTCTGATGTAACAGAAGATCTTTTGGTTGAGAATGATCATTTGTTTCAGAAAACCCAAGAGATGGATCTTTACAGATTGACTCTCCATGGTTTTTTTGATAAAATCGTAAATGGATTAGTATCTGTAAATGGATAAATTTATTAGAAAAGCACTTCATGGTGAGATGGATTCTGATCGCCATCTTATCTCAATCTATGCGATGGCACTTGCATCTAGGGGTAAGACTTATGTTGAACTTGGCGTAAGAGAAGGACACACATCAGAACCACTATATGAAGCAGCAAAATCTAATGGCGGAAAATTGTGGTCAGTAGATCTTAATCGACCCACAGAATATGTTCCAACAATTGATGGTCACAAAGATACTAAACACTATGAATTTGTTCAAAGTGATAGTATTAAATTTTTAGAGGAATGGCCTAAAGATCATAAGATGGATGTTATTTTTGTTGATGATTGGCATTCCTATCCTCATGTTAAAAGACAACTTGAACTGCTTGATCGATTAGTTAGTCCTAGCAGCATTATTCTTTTGCATGATTTAATGTATGGAAATACTGATCCTTTTTACCACGTTGATCTTGCACATGGAGGTCCTCAATGGGAAGGAGGTGGACCTTATCGTGCCGTAGCAGAACTTAACCCCCAGTTTTGGGAGTGGTCAACTCTTCCTTGGAATAATGGGCTCACCATACTTCGCAAGAAATATAGTAACAAATATCATAGGAGATAATAATGTTAGCAGTCAGTATTCATGAACATGCTGGTTTAGGTAATCAGATTTGGAGATATGTGTCCGGTAGAGTATTTGCGGAACATCAAGGATATGAGTGGGGAGTGAGTCATCCTGGTTGGAGAGGTTCATTTTTAAATGTGGACTGGGGTAAAAAAGTTACTCTAAATGTAGAGAGTGATGAAGATTTTGTTCCTAACGAAGATTTTGATCACTATTATAAGGAAGAATGGATTCATCATGATAAAGCTCCTGGAGAAATTGGGGATGTAGATAAAAATCTTTGGAATTTAAAAGATAGAATTTATGTCAATGGAACATTCCAAAGAATGAGTTATATTGAACCATATAGAGATAAAATTTGTAGTTGGTTAACTTATGATGATAAGTATAAAATTTTAGATTATTCTTCTCAAGATATTTGTGTAATTCAATTGCGAGGTGGTGACTATACTACAGGACACTCTATGCTTCCTCCTCAATATTATCATAATGCAATGCAAAGAATGAAGGAAAATAATCCAAACATTCAGTTTGTAATTGTTACTGATGACCCTGCAACGGCAAATAGAATGATTCCTGGTGTTCCTGTAGTTGGTTCTGCTATTGCGGAAGAAAAGGATCAGGATCAAAAAAATATTGGATGGTATGTTTATCCTGGTGGTCCCGTTTCAATGGATTATAGCATTTTAAATACCGCTAAGTATGCTATAATATCAGCATCTACTTTTGCCTTTTGGCCTATCTGGACAAGTAGTCAACTTGAGAATGTTATTGCCCCAATGTATTGGTTTGATTGGTCTCGTTCTGATGGATGGTGGAGAATGAAAGATGGTATTGTTGGTGATGATCGTTGGTTGTGGTTAGATAGGGAAGGATATCTTTATAGCAGTGATAGTTGTAAACAGTTTGCAGAAGAGTATTATGCTTAATCTACCCGATGTAACTCTTTTTTGTATTTCATCTAATAATATTCCCGGTGCTCTTCATGCTCTTCAAAAAAGTATGGATGGACTTTCTTTTGGATCCGTAAAACTTATCACTCACGAAGATACAGGAAATCTTCCCGACAATATAGAATTTTCAAAATGTTATAAGATCGAATCAATTCACGATTATAATTACTATTGCATCTATAATTTAACTAAACATATTGATACTGAATATTGTTTGCTTGTTCAACCGGATGGGCATGTAATTAGACCTTGGTTATGGGATGATGATTGGTTTAATTATGATTATATTGGAGCACCTTGGAGATGGGAAGAAGCATCATTTATAACTCCATTTGGCGAACATATTTCTGTTGGAAATGGTGGATTTAGTTTTAGAAGTAAAAAACTTCTTGATGTCCCAACTAAAGTTCAAATTCCTTGGGACGTAAACAAGGGAGATTTCTATAAACATTTTGGATATGGATCGACATCAGAAGATGGAAATATCTGTGTCCATAATCGTCATATATATGAAGAGCAAGGATGCAAATTTGCTCCCATAGAAGTTGCTGCAAGATTTTCAAAAGAAAGACATATATCACCATATCATGATGATATAGAAACTTTTGGGTTTCACTTTTTTACTCAAGATATTAGATGATAATTTTATGAAAAAACAAAAAATAACTATCGATAAAAAGTTTATTTTGTCGTCTTCTTATGAAGAATATAAGTACCTAACTGAATACATGGTTGCAAAACAAGAAGGTAATTACAATGTTCCTGGAATTAGTGATTATCCTTTTTATGCATATTATTCTACTCTTGTAAGCAATACAACTATTTTAGAAATAGGAACTTGTTTAGGTGGTTCTGCAGTAATGATGTCTCATAATCTAAAAAATAAAATTATTAGCTATGACGTTGTAGATAATTTTATTGCACTCAATTGTCCTCCTATTGAAAGAGAAATTGAGTTTATAATTGGAAACTTTATGGAGGATCAACTTGATTATGATAGTATTGATCTAATCACTATTGATGCTGCTCATACTGGAGATCTTGAAGTAGAAATGGTAAAATATTTGGAGAAAACCTGGAAAGGTGGTCTTTTATTTTTGGATGATATTCATAATAATAGTAATGGTGATATGATAAGTTTTTGGAATGGTATTGATAAAGAAAGGCACGAAGTAATTGATATCTCTGATATTGGACATGGAGATAGACTTGGTAGTGGATTAGTTAACTTTAATCGGTACTATGATTTGAAAATTATTGGAGATTAATTATGATTGGTTATAATCATCTGGGTCGTAATGGAAGACTTGGAAATCAGATGTTTCAATATGCGGCATTAAGAGGTATTGCTGCTAAACATCATTACGAATGGTGCATTCCTCCAAGTGATTTTCGTAATGAACACAAGGATCATCAGTTGTTTGAAGCATTTAAACTTTCTTCAGTAAAGAATGTAGAAATGCTTGGTGCAACTTATGTTGAGGAAAAATCGTTTACTTTTGATGAAGATCTTTTTGAAAATTGCTCTGATAATGCAAATCTATATGGATTTTTTCAAACCGAAAAATATTTTAATCACATTGAACAACAGATTCGTGAAGATTTTATTTTTGTAGATGATATTTGGAATCCTTGTAGAGAGATGTTCACTTTTGATGAAGCAATTTCTTTACATATTAGAAGGAGTGATTATGTTCAAAAACAAAATTATCACCCACTTTGTTCTTTAGAGTATTATGATGAAGCATTAAATAAACTTCATCAAGACATTCCTGTTCTTATTTTTTCTGATGATCCAGACTGGTGTAAAAAACAAGAACTTTTTCAACCAGATAGATTTTTGATTTCTGAATCAAATAATAATCTTGTTGATATGTGCTTGATGACCATGTGTACTTATCACATAATTGCAAATTCCTCATTTAGTTGGTGGGGAGCATGGTTGTCTGATAGCAAGAAAGTTATTGCTCCTAAAGTTTGGTTTGGACCAGATGCCAATCTTGATGATTCTGATCTTGTTCTTGAATCTTGGGAGAGGATTTGATGAGATTTTCTATTGCCATTCCGACTCATGATCGTGGTGAGAATGGTATAATATGGATGAGAGAACTTTTAGATTCAATTAAGAATCAAACATTTCAAGATCTAGAGATTGTAGTTTCTGATCAGAGTAGAAATGATAAAATCTTAAATGTCTGCCAAGAATACTCTAATGACTTTGATTTTAAGTATATAAAATATCAAGGATCCGTTCCATGTGAAAATATTAATATTGCATTATCTGAATGTAAAGGTGAGATTATCAAACCAATGTTTTCTGACGATTTATTTGTAACAGAGAATGCTCTTGAAATAATTGATAAACAATATAAAGAGTTTGATTGTAAATGGGCATTTAGTGGGTTTTGTGGAACTAGAGACGGAATTAATTTTTATAGTGAAAAAATCCCAGCATGGTCTGATTATATGCTTGAGGGACGTAATCTTCTAAGCAGCCCATCAGTAGTTTCTTTTTTGAATGATTGTAAAGTTGAATTTGATACTAATCTTAAACTTTTGTTAGATACTGATTTTTATCATAGAATGAGATGGAATAATGGACCGTCAAATATTATTCCTGATGTTTTGGTTGCTAACAGAGATCATGATAATAGAATAAGTAGTCAAGCAACTTCTCAATATGACTGTGTTGTTGAACATCCAGAAGGTGGTTGGATGATGAATAGTAAAGAACTGAAATATGTTCAAGAAAAATATCCAGAGTTTGTAAAAAATAGAAAATATCCAGATGAAAATTGATTTGTCAAAAGCAACTTTTATTATTCCGATTCGTATCGAGTCTTCTGATAGACTGAGAAATGTCATCACGACCACTGCATTTCTATTGGAAAACTTTGATACTAATATTCTTATCAAAGAAGTAGATTCTGAATCAGTGTTTCAAAGAGATGCTCTTCAAGTATTAAAAGATATTCTTGACGTTGATGTAAATGTTCAGCACATCTTTGAAAAAAGTGATGAACCACTCTTCCATCGTCAAAGAATTTTGAATGAAATGGTTACGGAAGCAAAGACTGAAATTGTTGTTAATTATGATTGCGATGTTCTATTGCCTTTAGATTCTTATCACAAAGCATATCAATCAATTCTGGATCATACTCATGATGTAGTCTATCCCTATGGACAAGGAATGTATCAACAGAAAGTCAAAGCAACTGATGAAATTGTTTCAGAATTCTTACAGACTACAGATTTCACTATTCTAAATAAACATTCAAACTTACATACTTCTGATTTTGGATGGGCCCAGTTCTTTCGTCGTCAAGTCTATATTGATGGTGGATTGGAAAATGAAAACTTTAAAGCATATGCTCCAGAAGATAAAGAAAGATTTTACAGATTCACTACTTTGGGGTATAATGTGGGACGTATTAATGATTATGTATATCATTTAGAACATGCAAGAGGAGAAAATTCTTGGTTCAGTAATCCACATATGCTTTCAAATATGGAAGAGTGGGAAAAAATTCAAACTATGAATAAAGAACAATTGATTGAGTATTATTCAAATCAAAAATATTTAAAAAAATATGCTAGCATTTAATCATTTAGGAAGTTTGGGAAGACTTGGCAATCAAATGTTTGAGTATGCGGCTCTGCGTGGTATTGCTGCTCATCATGGATATGAATGGTGCATTCCTCCATCATATAGAAAAGGTATTGAGAACTATAGCCTTCATGAATGCTTTAAGTTAGTATCACAAATAAATGAAAGTGTGGTTGAAGAGTTTCAATATGTACAAGAACCACATTTTCATTTCTCCGAAGAACTCTTTGAGAAGTGTCCCGATAATGTAAGTCTCTATGGATTCTTTCAATCAGAAAAATACTTCCAACATATTTCTGATGAGATTCGTAAAGACTTTACTTTTCATAATAGATATTTGAACCCATGTAAAGAGATGATTGAGTCTGTTGAAGGTGAACCTATTATGCTCCATGTTCGTCGTGGAGACCCTAACCTTACAGACCCTCGTGGATTTAAGTGGTCTTATACTCAATGTGGAGACCAACATCCAGTTCAACCAGTTGAGTATTATGAGAGAGCACTTGCAGAGTTTGATGATGATCAACCAGTAATTGTATTTTCTGATTCTGTTGATTGGGTAAAAGAACAAAAGTTCTTCTCTGGTGACAGATTTCTAATTTCAGAACCTGAACAAAAATATGCCGATGGGTCCTTTACGCCATATGTTGATTTGTGCTTGATGTCATTATGTTCTCATGCTATAATTGCAAATAGTTCTATGAGTTGGTGGGGTGCATGGTTGCAATCTAATCCCAACAAAAAAGTAATTGCTCCTCGCATGTGGTTTGGTCCTGCATATGCTGACAAAGATACTAAAGACCTTTATGTTGACAATTGGATTATTTTATAATGGACAGAAATAAATCAGTATATAAACTTAAAAACTTTGGACCAGTATATTATCTTAATCTGGATGCTCAACCAGAGAGAATGCAATACATGGAGGAGCAGTTTAAGTATTGGGAGATAGAAAATTATACTCGTATCTCTGCTTATGATGGTCGTGAAGATGATTTAAGTGATATTATTAAAGGTAAATATCCTGATATGATGACTTCAGGTGAGATTGGGTGTACCACTTCTCATCTCAAGGCAATCAAGCATTGGATGGAAACTTCTGATAGTCCCTATGCAGTTATTATGGAGGATGATTGTGATTTAGATTTGGTAAGGTATTGGAATTTTACATGGCAAGATTTTATTGCTCGTGCTCCTTATGCATGGGATGTAATTCAACTTGCAATTATTTGTACTGGTGATATTCATGTTCCCATTCATAATCGGTTTGTGAATGATTTTTCTACAGCTTGTTATGTAATCACTCGTCATCATGCCGAAAAATTACTTCGCAATCATATTCGTGGTGATAAGTATAAACTCGATAATGGAGTTAGACCCAGAGCAGTTGCTGATGATTTAATTTATAACTCCGGATGCACCTATGCAACTCCACTGTTATTATATAAAATTGAGTTAGGATCCTCAATACACCCAGATCACATAGATATTTTTCATAAAAATAGTTATAATGCAATATTAAACTTTTGGGAAACACAAGGAAGTCAGTTCACAATAGAAAATATTACCGATTACAATCCTTATCTGGGTAGAATAACCGAATCTTCTCAGCAAAAGGCTTGACAAATTCCAAGTATAGTTATATACTAAATAAGTTATTGAATTCCTGTATTTGTAGTAATTCTTAACACTTGTCGTTTAATTAAAACACATTTATGAATCTTCTTAAAAAACTAATGCTTGTCCCTGTTGCTTTGGGACTTATTGCTCCTGCTGCGAATGCTGCAGAACTCAATACTGAGGATGTCAATAAGTATGCTTCGGCAGCACAGGTAGCGAGTATTACTCAACTCACTGATGTCCAACCTACTGATTGGACATATCAAGCACTTACCAACCTCGTAGAACGTTACGGTTGCGTTGCTGGTTATGAGAATGGTACATACAAAGGTGGTCGGGCAATGACCCGATTTGAGGCAGCAGCACTTCTGAATGCTTGCCTGGATCGTGTTACTGAAACTACGGATGAACTTCAACGACTGCTGAACGAATTCGGGAGTGAACTTGCAGTACTCAATGGTCGTGTAGATGGTCTGGAGAACCGTGTTGGAAACTTGGAAGCAACACAATTCTCTACCACTACTAAACTCGGGGGTAAGGCAACCTTCGTTCTTGGTGGTGTTCCTAGTCTGGAAACCAATACGGGTGCTGATGTAGGTAATACTGTATTCAACTATGATCTGCCTCTGGACTTTGATACCTCGTTTACTGGTAAGGACTTGCTCCGTATTCGTCTTCGTTCTGGTAACTTCAGTAGCGATCCTTTTGGTTCTAGTTCTTCACTGTTCAAACTTAATAAGTCAGAATCTACAGATAACACTGTAGAGACGAATAGACTGTATTATCAGTTCCCTGTAGGTGAGAGTGTAACTCTGACTGCTGGTGCTCTGGTTAGTAATACTGAAATGTCTTGGGTTCCTACCGCTTATCGTTCGGAAATCCTTGACTTCTTTACCACTGCTGGTGCTCCTGGTGTCTATAACAAGGCAACTGGTGCTGGTTTTGGTGCTCAGTATGTCGGTAAGGGTGGATTCGTTGCTGGTCTGAACTATGTTGCTCAGAACGGTAGTGATCCGGAAACTGGTGTGTTCAATGCCGATGGCGATGGTGCCCAGAACCTTCTTGCTCAGGCAGGATATATGGGTCAGAATTGGGGTATTGGAGTTGGTTATCGTTATGGTACTGAGGGCACTCGTCCTCGTTTCTATAATGGTCTTCTGGATGCTAATGGTACTCTAGATGCAGGTCAAACCTCAAATGGTGTTGCTGTAAATGCTTACTGGCAACCTACTCAGTCGGGTTGGGTTCCTTCCATCTCTGCTGGTTATGGTTACAATTTTGTAAGTGGTGCTACTGGTGCTACCGATGCTGCGGATTCCGATTCGTGGATGGTTGGTCTTCAGTGGGCAGATGCTTTTGTTGCTGGTAATACCGCTGGTATTGCTGTCGGTCAAGCACCTTCTGCCGAAACCGCTGGTGTAAGTGATGCTACGATGCTTGAAATCTTCTATAAGTTCCAAGTAACTGATAACATCAGCATTACTCCCGCTTTGTTCTATGTTGATAACAATCAACGTTATCAAGATTCCTCCAAGTGGGGCGGTGTCGTACAGACCACGTTCACATTCTGATAAGTCAGTAAAATCTGACATTTATTGAGTCAAGGGTGGGTTTCCCTCTTGACTTTTTTTTATTTTTCCTATATAATAGTGTTACAGTTCTTAATAAAACTACAATGACCGTTACGACTAATGAACGCGGACAAATGAACATGTTCGCAAAAGAACCTACAATGTGGATGTCTAAAGAAGATATCGAACGTTATGGATTTGAACCTTATGCAGAAAAAGCGGAGAAAATGAATGGACGTTGGGCTATGGTCGGCATTATTGCTGGTCTCATTTCTTATCTTGGCACTGGCAAACTCTTCTTTGGAATCTTCTGACAATTGATTGACTATGGCAGAACTTACCTTTATAATCACATCAGTTAGCTTTTTCGTGCTGCTGGCATATTCCGTAGAAAAACTTTGTGAGACTTATTGATGGCAACTTATTCCGTTACCCTCCAATCCCCTGACGGCACTCAAACTATTATCGAGTGCCCTGATGATCAATATATTCTTGAGGCAGCTGATCAAGCAGGCGTAGATCTTCCCTACTCCTGTCGTGCAGGTGCCTGCTCCACCTGCGCTGGCAAACTCATTAGCGGCACCGTAGATAACGAGGAGCAATCCTTCCTCGATGATGACCAACTTGCAGAAGGTTGGGTGCTTACTTGTGTAGCATACCCTACCAGCGATTGTGTCATCCTCACTGAGCAGGAAGAGAACCTGTGAGTGCTGGAATGCTTGGGCAACTTGGAGTTGCCCCCCCAAAGTCTAGATTGGAATGATCTAGAACTTGAAGTGAAAGTAGCAGGCACTCTAAAGAATGACAAGTTCATTGTCATCAAACCTGTTAAACAAGTGGTTCCATCTGAACCAAACCCTGAACTCAAATAACAACACCCTTATCAAGGAGAAACAAAATGAAATTCGGTTTTACCCCCGAGGCAGAGATCCTCAACGCTCGCCTAGCTATGCTGGGTTTTGTAATTGCTGTTGGCACCTACCTTACTACAGGACAAATCATCCCTGGAGTGTTTTGACTTCTGATATTCTTTCAATATTCTGTGGAGTATTCATATCGGAAATACTATTAAATGTATTGAGACTCTCAAATAAAAAATATTAAATATTAACCCTCCTTTAATGGAGGTTTTTTTATAAATATTCCTAGTGTTAGGGAATATAAAATGACCTTGGATCTTCACAATTTTTTTAAGTATTACGACGAAAAGAATTCTAATCATGTGGCAGCAGTTCAATGGTTAGAAGATAACCTACCTGCAGAGTATCTTGATGATGCCGAGGGAGATTGGGTTGGTATCTTTAGAACCAAACCACCACAACCAGCAGTCTTGGCAGTTCCTTATTTTAATCAAGTAGATAACTACAGAGATGCACAAAGAACTTGTAATAGTTCGTCATGTGCAATGTGCCTTGCTTTCCTCAAGCCAGGTAGTATCAAAGGTGATGACGAATATGTTAAGAAAGTATTTGCGATTGGCGATACGACTGACCATGCGGTACAGACAAAAGTTCTGGCGGGTTATGGAGTTAAGTCACACTTTAGTTACAATCTGTCTTTTGCTGATGTTGATAAAAGTCTCGATGCTGGGAAACCTGTTGTTATTGGTATCCTTCACAGGGGTTCTCTTTCTGCACCTACTGGTGGGCACATGTGTGTTGTAATCGGTAAGACTCCAGATGGCAAAGGATATTTTGTGAATGATCCATATGGTTCTCTTAATGATAACTATACTGGTCCTGTGACAAATGGTAAGAAAACCATTTATACCAAAGCAGTTCTCAAGCATCGTTGGTGTCCAGGAGGCAACGATGGATGGGGCAGAATCTTCGATTAACTTCAAAAGGAAAATGCTTAAGGTGATTCGAGACCTTACAAATAATGGGAAGCATGTAGAAGCAAACCAACTTTATCAAAAATACTTCGGAGGCAACAATGGCAAAAATTGATCTGCATAATTTCTTTCAGTTCTATGATGAAAGAAATCCTAACCACGTCAAAGCAGTGCAGTGGTTAGAAGACAATCTACCCGTCAAATATCTTGAGGACAATACTGATTGGGCGGAGATTTATAGAGGAAAAAAGACTAGTGCTGCACCAGCACCCGCTGCTGCAGCTCCTGTAACAGGTGGCGATGATGTTCCAATGATGGGCATCAAATTGATTAAAGAGTTTGAAGGGTGTCACCTTAAGGCATATCCCGATCCTCTCACTGGTGGACTTCCAATCACTATTGGTTGGGGATCTACTCGTAAGAAGGATGGGTCACACTTTAAGATGGGTGATACACTAACACAGGCAGAGGCGGATGCACTTCTTATTGATCAGTGCAAGAATGAGTTTCTTCCTGCACTTCGTAAAGTGCCACATTGGAATGAGATGTCAGATGGAAAAAGAGGAGCTCTTCTCAGCTTTGCTTATAATCTTGGTGCTGGTTTCTACGGGGGCTCTAACTTTAATACTATTACTAAACGCCTGAAGAATAAGGAGTGGGATCAAGTCCCAGATGCTCTTTATCTCTACCGCAATCCTGGTTCTAATGTAGAGGCAGGACTTGCTCGTAGAAGAAAGGCAGAGGGTGAAGCCTGGAAGAAGGGATAAATACTTACAATCATACTGATTCTTGATCTTCTGATCTGAATCCACATAGTCCAAGTCCTTTATGACTTGGTGAATACTTCATTAAACAACTTTAGTTTGTTTTGTTTAGTACACACTAAGTAATAGAGGACTTTTTATGTCTTACACCACAAGGGCGCTTGCTACTGCGTCTGCTCTTTTGATGGCGGCTCCATCAGCACTCGCAGGCAATGTTACTCTAGAAGGTAACTGCGTTAAAATCGGCACATCAGATAGAGGAACCATCGGTTCGCAAGGTAACACCGCACCAGGTATTCTCTACGACTCTACCTGTACTGCAACCTTCAATCCTGCATACGATTACCTCACACCAGGAACTCCATTTGAAGGAT
>Ga0194130_10003190_pt1 | contig 22374 bp, 19 predicted proteins | sample TA2KigsurfametaG_FD_160084 | JGI IMG/M metagenome (GOLD analysis project Ga0194130, IMG submission 160084) | Freshwater microbial communities from Lake Tanganyika, Tanzania - TA2015050 Kigoma 12 surface | ecosystem: Environmental > Aquatic > Freshwater > Lake | place: Tanzania: Lake Tanganyika... | reverse complement strand
CGTGCCAAGATTAATTGTACGGAAGATAAGAGTTTCTCAGCTGATTACCATGATCCCCAAAAGCGCTCTATTACCAATGCAATCACAATTACCTTAAGTGATGGCACAGTTTTAGATGAGGTAGTAGTTGAATATCCGGTTGGGCATAAGAGAAGGCGGCATGAGGGAATTCCACTTCTTATCAATAAGTATCAAAAAAATTTAGGCCGAATTTTTGATCAAGGACAAAGAGCAAAGATTGAGGAGTTGACCTTTGATTTTGAGAAATTATCAACCACTAGAGTTGATGCAGTTATGGATTTGCTCGTAAAAAGGTAGGGCAGAGATTGAAAACTAACAAGGTGATTCTCTCACTTGTAACAGTTACAGCAATAAGTATAGGTGTAATACCCAGCGCGCATGCAGAAGTTCCCTCCGTAACAGTCATGAGCAGGAATATATATTTAGGCGCCGATGTTGGTAGGGCACTTGAATTAATCCCAAATCTGCCAGCTGCTGCTCAATATATGTGGGATCAAGTAAAGCAAACTGATTTTTCAAAGCGGGTCAAGATATTAGTGGCCGAGATCAACCAGAGTGCTCCTGATGTTATTGGACTACAAGAGGCAACGGTTTGGTATTGCAAAAAACATCCATGGAGTAAAAAAGTTGAGATTTTTAATTTTATGGAGCAGCTACTTGACGAATTAGGTGGTAAATATAAGTTAGCGAGTAAGGACGGGGTTACATCTTTAAATCCAGGCTTTTCAATCGATCCGATCCCATTTTTAACTAAGGTGAATGATGAGCAAATCTTTAGAGAGGTGTTTGGAAGATCAGGTGCAGATTGTGGCTTTGAAACAGGGGATGCGCTATTGGTAAAGAAAAGTAAGAGTTTAGAGGTTATCAACGTTGGTAACTCTGAGTATGAGGCCAACTACCCAATTGTGCCATTTATGATGACTATTTACCGAGGTTATAGCTGGGCAGATATCAGAGTAAGTGGCGTGCCAATTAGATTTGTCACAACCCATCTTGAATCACTGTGGGACGAGAATAAAGTTCCAAATAGCACCAAACAAGCAGAGCAATTAGTAAGTGATCTCTCAAATACTAAGATGCCACTAATTGTCATGGGCGACTTCAATGCTGATCCAAGAGATCCACGACCAAAAGATCAACCAAATCCAGGTGAGCAACCAGTTGTATCGCGAACTTGTCCAGCAAATAGCGCTACATGTAATGCTTATTTATTTATGATACGAGCAGGCTATCAGGATTCAGGGCCAGACTCGTTTGATCCAAAATTTTTTACCTGGGGTATGAATGCCCTTCTTACCGGACCTGACTCAAAAAGAGTAGTTGCTGCTAAATCAATGGGAAATAACCATGGATTTACAGATCGCCTAGATTACATTTTTAGTAAGAATGGCACAGAGAGTATCTCCTCTCAAATTGTTGGTATCCAAGGTGATTATGGATCTGATCATGCTGGAGTAGTTGCAACTATTGCTTTCCCAAATGAGAGCAATGTGATCTCAGAAAAACTACCAGAGCACGCCCCATTACCCATATCCTTTTGGCATATAGTATTGGGTGCCTTAATATTGCTGTTTGCTATGTTGTATTGGCGCAAAAACAGAAATCAGATGCACGCCATTTTTTGACAGGTGCCAAATTTTAGAGCGCCTCACAGTAGCCCAAAGAAGAAAAAAAGAGTAGTATATTTTCAGGAATTCATCGCCATACCTCTTGAATAGTGGGAATTATGTTGCGCTTAGAAAATGCAAATATTGTTAATGTCGAGACTGGTGAAATATTGCGTGGCTTTTCAATGGAAATTGAATCCGGCAAAATTAAACTGCTAGAGAAGTTCACCAATTTCTCCAATTCAGGTTTGGATTGCACAGGCTTGTATTTATTGCCTGGAATAATTTCAGTTCATTCTCACCTTTCAGTAACTTATCCATTTTCTTCCACGGATGAATCTGAGAGTTCCGCCATATCCGTCCTTCGAGCTTTATCAAGAGCCCGCGACGCTTTACTGGCGGGTGTTACAACAGTTCGATCAGTTCATGAGATAAATATGGCAGATATACATTTGCGGAATGCCAGTGAGTCGGGCTTAGTGGAGGTCCCACGAATTTTTGGGGCGGGCCGTGCCCTCAGTACAACTGGTGGTCACGGTAAAGGTCAGGGATGTTTGTACGTTGATGGGTATGATGAATTTTTCAAAGCTGCTGTCTCAGAGATAGAAAAAGGCGCTGACCACATAAAAGTCTTTATTTCTGGTGGTATTGCAGATGCCCATGAATCGTTAGAGGGATCTCAAATGACCCTAAATGAGATGAGCGCCGTCGTTGACGCAACGAATTCGAAAGGGAAATATGTTGTTGCACATGCGGCAAACTCTCAGTCAATAAGCCTAGCAATAGATGCTGGCATCAGATCCTTCGAGCATGCTTATCTGTTAAACCAGGATACGGCAAGAAAAATGTACAAAAGGAATGTTTTTTTAACGCCCACTTTATGTGTCACTCGATGCCCTGATTGGATGTCGAGTCATAGATTTACAAAGGAACAGATAGATAAAGCAATGGAAATTGGCCCCATTCATTTAAACTCAATTCGGACCGCTATTCAAGAGGGAGTTACTATTGTGGCTGGAACTGATTACCCACCCGGCGAACCAATTGAAGATACCTTTGTAGCAGCACGAGAAATGGAGTTTTTGGTCGATGCGGGTGCTACACCACTACAAGCATTACAGGCTGGAACAATTACGGCGGCCAAACTACTAAAATACGATAGCTTAATTGGCAAACTAGAGGTCGGTATGCTGGCTGATGTCATAGCTTGCAGAAATGATCCACTCAGTGACTTATCGAGCATCAGGCAAATAGTTCTAGTTATAAAAGGAGGAAATGTGATTCGAAATTCAATAATTAAGAGAGATATAGGGAACTAAATTGCGAATAGCCGTTGACATCGGTGGGACTTACGTTGATGCAGTTAAATTTGATGAGGAAACACAGTCACTAAAATTTCATAAAAGCCAAACCACCCCTGCTGATCCAGTTCGAGGCGTGATGCAAACTTTGGAGGGCCTAGGAAGCAATTTAAAAGATACCAATATCTTTATTCACGGAACGACTCTTGGGCTAAACGCCATATTACAACGTAAAGGTGCGAATGTAGGACTCATTACAAATATCGGCTTTGAGGACATTTTAGAGATTGGACGCGCAGCGGTCCCTGATAAACAAATGTACAATTTCTATTTTGCCCCGCCACCTCCATTAGTACCCCGTAAATACCGTATAGGAGTTCAAGGTCGTATTAATGCCTTGGGTCACGAATTAATTCCCATTGAAAATAAAGAAGTTGTGAGAGCCGGTAGATACTTAGTTGAAGAGTGTGGTTTGAAATCAGTCGCAATATGCTTTTTACACAGTTACAGAAATCCGATCCACGAAATTAAAGCAAAACATTTATTGCAGGAATCTTTCCCAGAAATCTCAATCTCGACCAGTATTGATTTAACCCGCGAATATGGAGAATATGAAAGAACTCTGACTACCGTGCTCGACGCATACATTAGCCCAATTTTGGGTGATTACCTCGCCAGATTAGACAAAAACTTGCAAGAAAAAGGGTTCAAGGGGCGGGTTCAGATAATGCGGTCAAGTGGTGGTGCTATGGAAATATCGTTAGCGAAGAACGCCCCGCTTTTAACTGTACTCTCTGGCCCAGCTGGCGGTATCGCTGGTGCTAAATATTTATCGGTTATTAAAGAGTGGCCTAAAATTATAACCTTTGATGTTGGTGGAACGAGTCTCGATTGTTGTGTAATTTTGAATCATGAGCCTACTGAAGTTCATGAGGCGTACATTGATGACTTACCTTTGCAAATTCCTGTATTTGACATCAGAACAATTGGAGCAGGTGGTGGATCTATTGCGAAAACCAGAGACCAAATTTTGCAGGTGGGACCAGAGAGCGCCGGTGCAGTTCCGGGTCCTGCTTGTTACGGTGCAGGTGGTGAAAATCCAACGATTACTGATGCGGCGTTAGTGCTTGGCTATTTCGATCCCGAAAAATTCCTTGGAGGTCAATTAAAGGTTTTTCCAGAATTGAGTCAAAAGTCAATTAATGAAAAAATCAGCAAGCCACTCGGGCTAACTGACACTCAATCCGCTGTACGAATTTTTGAGATATTGGTAGCAAAAACTGTTGGTGCAGTAAAGCAGATAACCGTCGAGCGGGGTTTGGATCCCGGAGAATTCAAATTAATTGCTTTTGGAGGTGCAGGCCCCTTAATTGGTCCCATGGTTGGTCGAGAAATGAATCTAGAGACTGTTGTAATCCCAACACTTCCCGGAACATTTTCAGCCCTTGGTATGTTGATGACAGATTTAGAGTATGAATTCTCAAATACCGTATTGAAGCCACTTGATAACAATTATGAAGATTCAATAAGTGACGTAGTCAAAGAGATGGTATCCCGTGCAAATCGAGTATTTGATCTGCAAGCGGTGGACAATAGCCAGCGTATCATCGTGACTAAACTTGATTTGAGGTATCGCGGGCAGGAGCACACTTTAAGCATTGACTTCACTACCGGAGATTCTGTTTCGTTTCTTGAGAGGCAATTTCAGCATGCTCATCAGGCTCGTTACGGACATTCCATGGATGATCGATGTGAAATTGCTTCTGTGCGAGTTAAGTGTCTCGCCAAAGCAAGAAAACCAGAGTTACCAAAAATGACAAAATCTATCATTAGGGCAAAGAGTATTGGAAGTCGTGAAATTTACGATTTTGCCATGAGCAGTAAGACTAATTTTGAAATTTATGACCGAGAATCTCTGGAATTTGGAATGAAGTTTCAAGGCCCGGCGATTGTGCAAGAAACTGCCTCAGCAACTGTAATTTTTAGCGATCAGACCGCTGAAATTGACGAGTATGGACAAATACTTTTGTCGAAAATGAGTAGTAATAATGAATAAAACTAAAATCGATGGTGGAACTGTTGAAGTTATAAATAGTTATTTAACTTCAGCTGCAGAACAAATGAGAAGAACTTTAATTCGAACTGCTTTTAACCCTGTGATTTATTCAGTTTTGGATTTTGGTATTAGTATTTACAACGCCGATATTGAGCAAATGGCTGAAGCCCCAGGCATAACATCATTTATGGGCGCAAATGATTACGCGTTGCCCAAAGTTGTAGATTACATTGGTAAAGAAAACCTGAACCCTGGTGATGTAGTTTTACTAAATTATCCATATTGGAATTCAGCTCATGCTTATGATGCCATGTTGTTTGCACCCGTTTTTTATGATCAAGTGAAATTACCAGCCGCATATCTGGCTGTGCGAGCACATTGGATGGATTTAGGGGCAAAAGATGCGGGGTATGTTTTAGATTCTACAGATATGCATCAAGAGGGACTCATTTTCCCTGGCACAAAAATTGTAAAGCAAGGTATTATCGATAAAGAAATAATTGAGTTAATCCGTTTCAATTCTCGTCTTCCAGATTTGACGATTGGTGATTTTCATGCCCAGCTCGCGTCATTGCGTGTTGGTGAACGCCAACTGCATGAAATGTGGGCAAAATTTGGATATGCGACCGTTAATGATGCAGTGAAGACTTTAATGGAATCTGGCAAGTCAGCAGCCTGGCGAGCATTGCAACTCATCCCCCATGGAACCTATGTTGCTGAGGACTGGCTTGATGATGATGGAATTACTGAAGATCCAATTCTGATGTCTGTAGTGGTGACTATAAATGATCAGGGTATGACTGTAGATTATTCAAACAGCTCGCCAAGCGTTCCAGGTCCTGTAAATCTTCCGTTTGGTGCAACACAAAGTATGGCTCGTACAGCTTTTAAACTACTCACAACACCAAAACTACCTATTAATAGTGGCCATTACGCACCACTCAAGGTAGTCGCGAAACCTGGCACTTTGTTTCACGCTGAGTATCCTTCTTCTACATTTACACAGTGGACCACAATGTCAGCATTCGAGTTAATATTTAAGGCTCTATCACCGGTGATGAGTGATCTGCCGGCCTCTTCAGGTTCCGATGAACCAGGGTTTATGGCTCTTGGGTTCGACCCTCGTACAGGTCAAAATTATGTGATTTCAAATAATGAAGGTGTGGGTTGGGGTGGAAACCCAAAACATGACGGCGCATCAGGCCAAATGCACTTGTCTCTTAATATTGTTCGTAATACTCCAATCGAATTGCTTGAAAATAAAGCAAATTTACATCATGAATCATTGGAGTTAGTCACCGACTCAGGTGGTGCCGGTTTGCATCGAGGCGGTTTGGGAGTAAGGCGAGTTGTTCGTTTTACTCATGATGGAGAAGTGCTGTCAATGAAAAAGAAAACCCAGACTTATCCATGGGGTACGAATGGTGGACTTTCACCGAGTTTCACCAACAGCATGGTGGTTTGGCCTGGCACTAAAAAAGCCAAGTCCTTGCGAATGCGGCGGGAAAGGATGGCAAAAGACGAGGTTTTTGAAAATATGTCTGCGGGAGGCGGTGGCTGGGGAAATCCATTTGATCGCCCGATTGATCTTGTTCTTGAAGATGTTGAGAATCTTAAGATTTCGCGAGAGGCTGCGAAACAATTATATGGAATCGAAATTTTACCCAACGGCGATACGAGGGAGACTCAAGACAGATTACATGAGGGCAGATCATGAAAAATTATTCGCGCATACTGGATAAACTTTACAAGCATGAGTTATTCAATTAATTAAAGCATTTGATATATTTTATTGAGTCAAAATAAATAAATGGTGGAGGTTGTCTACTCCCTAATCTACGCTCTCAAACCCTGAGATTAGGATTGGTCTTGCTTGCGAGCAACCAGTAGCGAGCCACCTTGCCTTGAATTTACCTCCTTATGAAGAAAACTCTGGCTTTTAATTTCTGACCAACAAATAATCTGTGCGACACACCTCCTTACGTTTGTACTGACACCCTTTATACTAGCAATCAGCCCAGCATCATTGATTTTTGGGAAAAACCACCCTATTGACAAATATCCAATTGGGTGCAGAATATAGAGTAGTTACGCCAACGGGGCGCAACTCTATTTCCAATAATGAAAGATTGGGGAGTATTTATGGTTATAGGATTTCAATCGGACAACTTAAAACCATTTAAACTGTCCGTTTTAATTGTTTCTGCTGTTCTAGTTCTTTCAGGTTGTGCTTCTAGCGGTTCGGACGCTACTCCGTCCACGATCGTAATTGCGGACAATGAACCACCGCAGACGTTTGACCCTATTCAAGCTGGTAATTCAACGGTTAATGCTGTTGTGATACCTCTTTATGATGTTTTACTCGACTTTGATGCAAATAATGAGTTAGGGCCACGGTTGGCTGAAAGTTGGAAAGTCGCAGATGACGGATTGAGCATCGATATAAAGTTGCGCTCAGGTGTAAAGTTTCATGACGGAACTGAACTAACATCCGCTGACGTGCAGTACACAATGGACCGGGTGAAGGCTATCAATGTTGGCGTAGCTTCTGAGGTAGTAGCGTACAAATCAACTGCAATTAAAGATGATTTAAACCTTACTATAACTCTCTCAGAGGCCTCTGCTCCATTCCTGAGCGCTCTATCACGCATTTACATACTCAATTCGAAACTTGTTAAAGCAAATGAGGGCACAGATAAAGGCCAAAAATGGTTAGCAAGCAACGAAGCTGGTTCTGGTCCTTATACCCTCAAGAGTTACACTACGAATCAAGAGGCATCTTTTGTAAAATTCAAAGACTATTACCGTGGTTTCGACGGTCAAGCCGATAATGTAGTAATTCGTTACATCGTAGAAAGTGCGACCCAACGTGATAGTTTATTGAATGGAGATGTGGATATCGCTTACGATGTAGCAACGGCGGATCTACCTAGCTTCGACTCCAACAAAGACTTTTCTGTGATCAAGAAAGATACTTTGGTTCAGTTGTATATACATTTCAATATGCAGAAAGGACCTACAACTGATCCCCGAGTTCGGGAGGCCATTCGTCTTGCCTACGATTATGACGCACATGTCAAATCGATTCTTCAGGGCAACGGCGCTGTCGCTAAAGGTCCGCTTCCTGCAGTGATGAACTGTCATGCTGATATTCCAGCAGGTAAGCAAGATCTTGTGAAAGCAAAGCAATTACTTGCTGCTGCTGGAAAATCTAAACTTAAAATCTCAATGGACTATCTATCTGTCATCGAGGAAATGGATCGTGCAGGAACTCTCCTACAATCAGCACTACGTGAAATTGGTGTAGATTTGACTCTGAAAACGGTAACGTTCCCAGAGTATATGGAGCATGTAAAGACAGTTAATACCACTCCAGACTTAGGAATGATCTATGCATTCCCTGCATATCCAGACCCACATTCCGTGCTAGCGATCAATTTCGACTCACAATATATTGGTGGAGGTTACAATTTCGGCTCATACAAGAGTGCCAAAGTTGATTCGCTCGTGCGCGCTGCAGCCGTCGCTACTGATCCATCAAAACGTTGTGATCTGTATCGTGAGGCACAGCAAGTCATCGAAAGTGATTTCACATCGATTAATATCTCAAATCCCAAGTTCGTGGTTGTCGCGCGAGCTGGAATTTCCGGTGATATTTACCGACCTGCCCATCACAACACCTTAGATGTTTATAACATTAAGGTGTCGAATTAGACTCAGAAAAAGTCGATTGCACTAAAAACTGGGAGCCATGGCCAAGTTCGTTTTACGACGACTAGCCATGGTTCCCGTTGTGCTGTGGTTAGTTGCAACATTGGTATTTTTCATGATTCAGCTCATACCAGGTGATCCGGCTCGTGTTGCTGCAGGAAGAAATGCAACTCTTGAACAAGTTCAGGCTATGCAACAAAAACTTGGACTGAACAAACCACTTGTCGAACAGTATGTTTCTTTTTTAAACCAAACTATTCATGGCGATTTAGGGACCTCCATTTTCACCTTTCGCCCTGTACTAACAGATTTAGGCCAAGTGTTGCCTTCATCATTTGAATTGGTGTTTGCCGCCATGTTGATAAATATTGCGGTTGCAATTCCATTGGGAGTGATTACAGCGATCTTTCGAGGCACCCGCACTGATTTTGCTCTCAGAATAATCACGCTTTTAGGAGCAACTGTGCCGGTATTCTGGCTCGGTTTAGTGTTGCAATATTTACTTGGAGCACAGATGAGGATTTTTCCTATTTCTGGGCAGAAACCAAGTGGAGCACAGATCGAACGCATTACCGGAATGACCACTATTGATGCACTCGCATCAGGTAACCTTCCGCTTTTTTTTATGACTCTTCACTATATTGCCCTACCAGCATTCGTTTTAAGCACAAGTTTTATTGCAGTTTCAGCTCGAACTCTCCGTTCAGGGATGATTAATATACTCGATTCTGATTTCATAACTCTAGCCCGCGCTAAAGGTATTTCAAATTTTCGCTTGATTTTACGGCACGCTTTACGAAATGCAATTTTACCCACCTTCACTATTCTTGGTATGCAGGTGGGGTGGATGCTAGGTTCTACTGTGCTTGTTGAGTCTATCTTTGGGAGACAAGGAATAGGTTCATATGCAACTACAGCTGTCTTACAAAAAGATATTTTTGCAGTTATCGCTGTAGTACTTGTCATGGGCGTAGTAGTGACACTTGTGAATTTATTAGTTGATATTGGGCAAAAACTTATCGATCCTCGACTTAGAATTAGTGACGCATAGATGTCATTAATCACTGGTAAAAGTTTCATCAGTAATACTTTTTATAAAAAAGTAAAGTGGCTCTCATTTTATGAAAAGTTTATCTTTGCCGCAATTATTGTGATATTACTAACCGCTATTTTTGGAGGGCGTCTAGCTCCATATGATCCTTATTATGTAAATCTTGAAGATTCCCTTCTTCCGCCAAGTTCAAAACATTGGTTTGGTACTGATGTTAATGGCAGAGATCTTTTTAGCCGTGTTTTGGTAGGGGCATCCAGCAGTTTACTATCAACCCTTGCCGTCATCGCCTTTGCTGCGATTGTTGGGACTATATTGGGAACGGGTGCAGCATTGGGACCACGCTGGTTGGATGAAATTATCATGAGGATTAGCGATGTTGCCTTTGCTTTTCCCGCACTAATTTTATCTCTGGGATTTGCAGCAGCATTGGGTCCAAGTTTGAGCTCGGCTGTTATTGCCTTGGCGTTGACCTGGTGGCCTGGGTATGCGAGATTAGTCCGAACCTATGTAATAGAAATTAAATATCGAGAGTATGTAGACGCAGCTAGGATGCTTGGCGTATCACGCAATCGCTTAATTTTCAGGCATATCCTACCTAACGCACTTATTAATTTATACGTGCAGATTACGATCGACGTCTCGGCAGTTCTTCTTGTAATTTCCGGTCTTTCCTTTATTGGGATTGGAGCACAGGCACCGTCAGCCGAGTGGGGCGCATTAGTGGCAGATGGCAGAAACTATATACTCGCTGGATCTTGGACAGTTGTAATTCCCGGAGCCGTAATCTGTATTACTGCGGTGCTTTTCAACCTTGCGGGTGATGCTCTTCGCGTAATTAATGACCCTACTCTGCTTCGTAAAGGCGAAAAATGAGCAGTCAAAAATCAAATCAACCAGTATTAGAGGTTTCTGACTTATCAATCAGTATTACTCCTAAGAATGATTCACCCATTCAAATAATTAATAACCTTAATTTTACGATTAACTCAGGTGAGCGGGTTGCAATTGTTGGTGAGTCGGGTTCTGGCAAAACTGTTACCGCAATGGCAATCATGCAATTACTTGATGGAGCACATTATCAAGGATCAATTCGTTTCTTAGGTGAAGACTTAGTTAAAAAAAACGAGCGAGAGTTAAGAGAAATTCGTGGTGGAAAAATTGCTATGATATTTCAAGATTCACTTTCAACTTTGAATCCAATTATGAAAATCGGCCAACAAATCACCGAGGTGCTTATGATTCGTGGCGTCAATCGAACTAGTGCTCGAAATAGAGCTCTAACTTTATTGTCTGAATTAGGTTTTGAAAAACCACTAACCATATTTAATCACTATCCACATCAATTTTCAGGTGGCATGCGGCAAAGAGTTATGATTGCAATTGCTCTGATAGCACAGCCACAACTTTTAATTGCAGATGAGCCAACTACCGCACTTGATGTTCGTATCCAAGCAGAGGTGATGAATTTGCTTAACGACTTGGCAGAAAAGAAACGCTTATCAGTTATTTTGATATCACACGATATGGGTGTTGTCGCTGGTTTTGCAGATCGGGTAGTCGTCATGTATTCTGGACGAGTAGTAGAGCAAGGTGGAGTTCAGGAAATTTATCGTAAACCGAAACACCCTTATACTCGCGCATTACTGAATTCAATTCCTACGGTCAATCGTGATCCCGCCTGTGACCTACCATTTATAAAAGGCATAACGCCTGAGCCCCAAAATCGCCCCTCTGGGTGTGTGTTTTCGGATCGGTGTACACAGGTTCAAGATCTCTGTAAAACCACATCACCTGAGTTTACGAGAATTGCATCACGACATGAGTACGCCTGCTTTTTCCCCGGAAATGACGGTGCAGTATGAATGAATTATTCAGGATTCAAAACTTAAACAAGTTCTATGGCCGTGGTTCGCACAAAAAGTATGCACTCTCGAAAATTTCGCTCGAATTGCCTTCCAATACATCAATCGGCATTGTAGGTGAGTCAGGATCTGGCAAATCAACATTGGCTCGATGCTTGCTTGGTTTAATCAAGCCTAATTCTGGAACAATCTATTATAAAGGGGGCGATATAACAAAATTCGATCGAAAAGATTTTCGCAATTTCCGTCAAGAGGTTCAGATGGTTTTTCAAGATCCATATTCGAGTTTAAATCCTAGAATGCGTATTGGGCAAATAGTAAGCGAGGGAATCCAGGTATTTCACTTGGCAAAGAATAAAGAAGAGCTTTTCAATAAGACTAAATCAGTGCTTAATCAGGTTGGAATTGACGATGAGATGTTTGATCGATATCCTCGCCAATTCTCAGGTGGTCAACGGCAACGAATTAGTATTGCCCGAGCGCTAGCTGTCTCGCCACGCATATTAATTTGCGATGAGCCGGTATCATCTCTGGACGTTTCTATTCAAGCTCAAATTTTAAATTTATTGCGTGAATGCTCACAAAAACTTTCATTAAGCACAATTTTTATTTCACATGACCTAGGAGTAATTCGTTATATTGCTGATTTTATCGTGGTGATGCAAAAGGGTCAAATCATTGAATTTGGTCTATCAAAGAACATTTTTGCAAACCCTCAATCAAGTTACACAAAAAGTTTACTACAAGCTGTTCCGATTCCTGATCCTCAAGTACAGCGCGAACGATTCTCGTCTCTGTAATGAAAACTGACTCAAAGCAACTAAAAAGTGTTTTGGCAGGATTGGTTGAAATCCAATCTTTTACTGGCCAAATATCGTCTATTGTAGAACATTTACAGAATCAACTCGAGCTACTGGGTTATCGGGTTAGCGTTGAAAAATCGACTCCAGATTCGTGGAGTCGCGATTTCCAAGGTAGCCCACCATTTTTATTAGCAACTCAACGGCCAGAATATATTATTGCTTATCCACCCCAAAAATACGATTCCGGTTTACTATTGTTTGCACATTATGATACCGAAACTTTAACCAGGGTATCAGCCTCATTCAATTTAATTGAAGACGAGGTTAAATTTTACGGCCATGGTATTGCTGACGATAAAGCAGGAATTGCTGCAATTCTTTTGGCAGTCGAAAATTTAAATTTATTAAATTGCAAAAATTTGCCTGCAGTCGTGTTCGCCCAGTCTAAGCAGGGTGGTTGTTTTGGAATGTCAGAGGCTATCGCAAATGTAAAAAATCGTATTGCAGCTATATACGCTCATCCTGCAGAGAGCAACCAGGGGTTTGGTCAAATAAAAACTGCTTCCCGTGGCATCGCAACTTTTCGTTTAGAGTTTAAAGGGTTATTACCAAGTGAAAGTGAGGAAAATACACCAGCTAGCGCCGATCCGCGCCAAGGACAGAGTGCAGTTTTATCAGCATCAGAGTTTATATCCCAGGTACATAATTGGAATGACCCAGATATTGTATGGCTAGCCACAGGGATATCCTCACAGAATAAAAGTTTTCAGGTACCAGTTTTATGTGAGGTATTGATATCAGTTTGGTTTAAAAGGTTTAGCACTCAAGAGGTTGCTACTATTCTTGCGGAAAGACTTGCAGTTTTTGCGGCCAAACTTAATTTAGCTCATCAGCCGTTGCTTAAAATGCTGGGTATGAGAGCGAATCCTGCAGTCACACGGGATCAAAAATTTATTGAGAAAGTTAAAACTATAATAACTCAACACACATCTCAGTATGTCGCTGAGTATGATTGGCATGCCGCTAGTGACATAAGGTTCCCAGTATTACACCTTGACATACCAGCAGTGGGGCTTGGGTGTATCGCTGGAGGCTTCTATGGAGGTGCTGAGTGGGTAGATAAAGAATCATTTAAGCAATTTATTGAGATTTTAATCCAACTTTCACGAGATATTCCATAATGGAATTACACTGCATTTTTAGCAACCCTTCAAATATCTCAGGCTACATTTTGCCCCACGAGCATATCTTTTGTGATTTCACAGCAGTCACACAAGACTTAAATCATGTACTCAATGATAAAACTTTGGCACTTCGAGAACTAAAATATTTTGAGCAAGTGGGTGGAGCCACTATCGTTGACATCACCCCATTGGATCTTGGTCGACAACCTGAGCTACTTGCAGAAATTGCGGAAAAAACAAGTCTAAACATAATAATGTCCACGGGGTGGTACAGAAAAGCTTTCTACCCAGCCATGATTGACAGCTCAAACACCAAGTCATTAGCAAAAATTATGATCTCCGAGCTGACAAATGGAATTGAATTGCAAGATGGCAGAAAAATCAAAGCAGGTTTAATCGGCGAAATTGGCGTGGATCGCGATGTAGTTTCGGCTCAAGAGGAGCGAGTGCTTAGAGCAGCGGCAATGGCTGCTGTGGAGACCGGCGCACCAATTTCAACTCACTCGTCAATGTATCCAGTAGGTATCAGACAGTTAGAGATCCTACAAGAATATCCAATTTCAAATAGCAAAATTATTATTGGGCATGCAGATACTTTTCTTGACGAGAATTATCATATGACTATCGTGGATTCAGGTTGCTATATTCAATTTGACACAATTGGACGCCAGCACATCAATTCAGACCATGACAGAGTTAATGCGATTATGCGGCTTGTAGAACGTGGGTATCAGGATCAAATTTTATTCTCTAGCGATCGGTGTTTTCGAAGTGACTTAAAAAACTTTGGGGGTGTTGGTTATGACTACGTTTTCACAGCATTTAAATCGTTATTAGAAAATTTTGGACTTTCTAGACAAACATTTAATAAAATTACTCAAAATAATCCACGCACTGCCCTTTCCTGGTGAGATTAAGGGAAAATAGTCGTATTAAAATATTGACATTGAGAATGAATAGGCGAACAATATAGCGACTATAAATAGATGGAAATATCCAAATGATGATGGATTGGCGTGGTTATTGGGTCGCGACCCCTACTCCTTTCACCCTTGAGGGAGCGATTGATTCAAGGGGCATGGAATCTCTTTTGGATTTGTATATTTCACAAGGGGTGCACGGTATTGTGGTAAATGGGAGTACTGGTGAATGGTGCAGTCAAGATAATAATGAGCGAAAAATTGTTGCAGCACTGGCTGTAAAGCATATTTCTGCAAGAATTCCTTGTGTAGTCGGGATTTCTTCCTACACACCTAAAGAGGTTATCGATTTAGCTCAGCATGCTAAGTCCATTGGCGCGTGTGGTGTCATGATAACACCACCACCATATTACAATTTAACAGAGGATGAAATATTCAATTTTTATAGCATTATCAATAATGATCTTGCAATTCCAATCATGATTTATAATTGGCCTCGTGGAGTCGGAGTTGATATGAGCGAAAATTTGTTGATTAAACTAACCAACCTGTCAGAGGTGGTCGCAATTAAAGAGAGTAGTGGAAACGACGTTAAGACAATAATGGTTTTAAAGAGATTAATAGAGGAACGCAAACGAATTAGATTTTTTGCTCGGTTTATCCATCCAGAAGGTAGTCAACACCTTCAGGAAATAGGTGGTGACGGTAATATTGATGGTGGTGGTCTGGGGGCTCCGTTTGCAGTCAGATTTTTCAATTCGTGGTGGAAGCGCGATTCAGAATCTATGAAAATAAATTCAGTAGCATACGCAAATTTGAGTTCAGACTTAATTAATACTGATTACAGCGGCAAGTATGGGTCACCTATCGCACAATTAAAAGCTTGTATGCGCATATTAAATCAGCCTGGAGGCTTTGTTCGGCCACCATTAATGGATATTCATAACACAAAAGTATTGAGTCAACTCAACAGTGTTTTAGCAAGAAATCTGAGCTCTTCAAATATTTAGGTGGAGGCCAAAATGTCTGATAAGTCATATACAGTGACTATTAATAATCAAATATTTGTGGTGTCGCCCGGTCAGTCATTGTTTTCGGTCATGTTAGAGAATGGCATCTTGAAATTAAAGAAAAATGCCGTTTTAGGTGATATGCGGTTTGGTGCTTGTGGGATGGGAACCTGTTTTGAATGTGAGGTATTTATTGAGGATCGTGGAGTTCGGAGATCCTGTCTAATTAATGTTGACACAAATCTTCGGGTGAAGGTTGGAATATAATTTGAGACATAGTAACGTCTTGTCAAAATTAGATTTGTTGAATGCACAAGTTTTGATTGTTGGTGGTGGACCTGCTGGATTAGCTGCTGCATCACAATTTATTAATACAGAGTGCTCTGTTGTTCTGGTTGATGAAAATGCAGAATTGGGCGGTCAGTATTATCGGCAGCGGAGTGATTACATTCGAAATACTGATGGAGAGTTTCGAGAACACGGACGCAAATTAATTGAAGCGTTAAAAAATTCTTCTATTTTGATAATCTCATCTAGTTACGTTTTTGCTGTAGACGATAATGATAAAGTTTTGTATGCTTTTAACGAAAAAACCAATAACACTATGAGAATATCGTTTGAGTTTGTGATCATTGCAACAGGGTCTCAAGAGCTCGTTCTGCCATATCAAGGCTGGGAAATTCCAAAATGTATCACGCCCGGCATGGCCAGTAGAATTTTTGATATTGACTGTATCAATCCTGATCAATCCATAGTCATTGGGGGAAGTGGTCCTTTTCTTCTCTCAGTCGCGGCTCATTTGATTCAACGAGGGGTAAATGTGAAGGCAGTAATTGAATATTACAATTCGTATAAGTTTCGTGCCTTATCAATCTTTCTGCTTCTTTTTCCGACACGCCTGATTGAATTTTTGCGATACCGTTTGATTTTATGGACAAATCAAGTACCCATCAAAATCGGATATCAAATAGAATCTGCAAAATCTATCGAGTCTGGTATCCAGTCCAGATTTAGATCTCTTTCAAATTCTCCTGAATTAGAATTTCACTCTGACTATCTAGCAATCTCGTATGGCTTTATTTCTTCGTTAGAACTGCCCTCGATTTTAGGAGTTGACATTATGGAGGATGGACGCAATCGAGTTACGAAAACATTTTTATATGGTAAAACTATTAAAAATGGGGTGTATGTGGTTGGAGAGGCGGTAAACGTCCAGGGATGGAGATCAGCAATGGTGCGTGGTCAGGTAGCAGCGCTCGACATTCTTCATGCACTTAATAGGTCAACTTACAAAAGTCGATTAATTCGTCTACGAAAACTTGTCAGTATAGGCTATGAATCTTTTTTCGCATTTATACGTAAATCATCGTTTAAAGAGCAAACACCTTTAAAATTTAAAGTATCACAAGACACTCTAGTTTGTAGATGTGAAGGTATAAGTTACAAGCAAGTGTCAAACTATTTAGACCAGGCTTGGAGCACAGTTTCTGGATTGAAAGCAGAAACTAGAGTTGGTATGGGTACGTGCCAGGGTAGACAGTGCGGGTATGCACTGAGTAGGGTTTGCGCTCAATTTGGAATCAATGAATATGAGGAATTTTTTAACGCCCGTGTTCCCCTTCGCCCTTTACCAATCTCAGCTCTAACACAAATTCCACATCAATACTTCCAAATGGGCGAAGAGTGAAAAATACAATTGATGTCGCAATTATAGGTGCTGGAGTTATAGGGGCAGCCACCTCTTACGAATTGGTAAAGCTTGGTTATTCAGTTAGTGTCTTTGAAAAAGGTGCGATTAATCGAGGAGGCTCTGGATCTACCGCTGGTAATTTACACATTCAAGCGGTTCATAAAAAAAGGCCAGGACAGAAAGTAGCACTTGACCAGGTTCGTTTTTTACCCTTGCAATTAGCAGCCTCAAAACTATGGGAAACTGTTCAAGATGAACTCGAGACCGACATAGAGATGCGTCGCATTGGTGGTATAACAATCGCAGAAACTGATGATGATGTTAATGAAATTAGAAATAAAAAAATTGAGGAAGAGAAACTCGGTATTCCAGGGGAAATTTTGACTCGTGACCAACTTAGGGAGTTCGAACCATTATTGGGACCAACCGTTCAACTCGCTGAATTTTGCCCACTAGACGGGTATGTAAATCCACTTAAGATTACCCCCGCCTGGTTGCGTAGAGCGATACAAAAAGGTGCGCACATTCATCCATTTACTAGCATCGAAGCTGTTATTTATGAAAATAATTGTTGGAGGTTACATTCAAAAAGTAATTCTTGGTGGGCAAAAAATATCATTTTTGCTGCTGGGCCTTGGAGTGCTGACTTATTGAAACGAATGGGTATAGAGATTAAAATGAATCCAGTCGCTATTCAAATGCATCTGACGGAGCGAATCGCTCCCAAAATGAAATACTTGATACAACATATCGGGCAAGGGCTGAGCGTAAAACAGGTGGATGCAGGTCAAATCTTGATCGGCGGTGGCTGGCCCGCAAAAGAACTTTGCCTAAGAGGGTATTCTCCAGTTTCATTCAGTAGTGTTGTAAATAATCTTCGGTTAGCAGTACGCGTGCTACCATTTTTAGAGCAATTCCGACTTTTAAGGACATGGACAGGGGCTCTTGGAGCAACGGTAGACGAGATGCCTGTTATCGGAAAAATCCCAAATTTCAACGGAGTCTATTTAGTAGGTGGAACGTATTCTTTTACTTTTGCTCCACTTTGGGCGAGAATTTTGACCCAACTAATTAGTGAACGACCTACTGAGCTAAGCACTGATGGTTTAGAACCTGATCGACTCATGATTCGAAAGCAAAAAATTGGGTTATTCCGATGAAAAATTTTGAATTATTAATGTTTGTAAATGGACAAGCTATGTCGGGCGGCAAGATTTCGCATGGATTAAGTGAGGCAGTGTTGCTTGGACCAGCCCGCACTGCACCAATATACGACTTCTATTCATTCAGAGATGAATTCCCTGGACTGAAACTAAATCAATCTGCAGGTTACTCAATTCCAGGTGAACTTTATTCAGTTAATTATGGGATATTATTTTCTAGACTGCTACCTCTCGAGCCCCCGGAATTAGAGCTAGGTGTCATCAAACTATCTGATGGAAGCGGCAGTCTTGCTATGCTTTGTCGTGAGGGCGCAGAAAAGCTTGCCGGTGTCACTAATATAAGTAAATATGGTGGTTGGTCAGCGTACTTATTAACTCAGCAAAAAATGCATGGGAGATAATATGAAAACCCTAATTAAAAATGGCACCGTTGTTAATAGCAATTTATCCATGAAATACGATGTTTTGATTGAGAACGAAAAGATTGTGGGTCTGTATCAGCCAGGCAAGTTTGTTGATTCAAATTCTTATAAATTAAATATTATTGATGCCCAAGGTCTTCATGTCTTACCTGGAGGTATAGATCCTCATTGTCACGTGGGTTTTACTTCAGGGCAGTTCACGTCACTTGACAATTATGAAGAAGCAACACGAGCAGCTGTTTGCGGTGGGACTACGACTATCGTTGATTTTGCGATACCCGAAAAAAGCGAGACACCATTACAGGCGCTTTTTAGGCAAAAGAAGCGGATTAAGGACTCATTTTGTGATTCTGCAATGCACGGCTGCATTATAAATTTTCAAAACGATATCGATAACACAATAATGGAATTCGCAACCCATGGTGTTAAAACTATCAAGATGTTCACAACGTATCGTGGAGAGGTAATGGCAAATTTCGAAACCATCATGCAGGTGATGAAAGGCCTTAAGAGAGTTGGAGGTATGGTTTATGTTCACTGCGAAGCAGATCACATTATCTCGGAGAATCAATTAGTTGCCATTTCACATAATCAAATAGATAGTGGGTTTCATCATCGGACTCGTAGCGAACTGGCAGAAATAATTTCAGTCTCTGAAATTTTAGCCATAGCGAAAACTGTCGACTCTCCAGTGTACTTTGTGCATCAATCATGTCGAGATGCCGTTGATCAGGTTGCGCTTTCCAAGTCGATGGGATACCACGCATTTAGTGAGGCAGTACTACACCATCTTGTGCTGAACCAGTCCGTATATGACTCGATACACTCCGAGCGCTTTGTTTGTTGCCCGCCGATTCGCAGCCAAGAGACAGTGGACTCCTTAGTAGGAGCTTTAATAAATGGTGATATTGACACTCTTGGAAGTGACCATTGCTGTTACAACACTGAGCAGAAAGAGTTAGTAAAGCATGATGTGCGATATATGCCGAATGGCTTACCAGGTGTTGAGACCCGAATTCCCGTTGGGCTCTCAAAGCTTGTGATTGAAGGGGGACTTCCCATTGAAAGATTTGTCGCTATCTCATCAACAAATCCCGCTAAATTAAATGGATTATTTCCAAGAAAAGGTGTTATTGCCCCAGGCGCGGATGCAGATATTGTGCTATGGAATTTAGATTCTGAGAGTACACTCACAGTAAGCAACCTACACATGGCAACTGATTACACACCTTATGAGGGAATAAGACTTAAAGCAAAACATGTGGCGACTTATGTTAGGGGTACTTTAGTAGCTAAAAATGGTCAACCAATCGAGGGCAATAAATTGGGAAAGTTTGTCTTTTCTCAAGATTTAAATCTCAATATCAAATAAGATATTCCTAGTCAATATTAATTTATCAGCTGGCTTGCTTTAGTTGTTAGGAATAGCGGAAATTCGTCGGTAAGTACAATTTCACTGAATAGATCGACTGCTCGTCTCACCTTAACCTCTTCAAAATTATTCTGAATAAGGTCTCTTAGTACTTGGTCGAGTACATCTTTCACTAGTGCTGGTGTGCAGATCTCTCTGGTATCAGCAAATTCTGTTTGATTTTTTAATTGTTGCCAAATTTGTGACCGAGAAATTTCTACAGTAGCGGCATCTTCCATCAAATCACTAATTGTTACCGCACCACTACCGTCTAACCAAGATATGAGATATCGAATACTCACGTCTATATTTTTAAGCAGGCCTGATTTCGTAACGTTACCCCCGGCACTTTTAATATCAATCAATACAGTTTCGAGGTGTTCAGGTAATTGCGTTTGTTTGTCAATTTGATTAGGCTTTCCTTTTAAAATTGAATCAAAGACCTGCTGACACGTATCTACGAGCCCAGGATGCGCTACCCAACTACCATCAAACCCCTGATTGACTTCACGTTCTTTATCCTTCCGCACTTTTTCTAAGGCAGATCGATTTAATTCTTGGTTATTTTTATTTGGTATGAATGCAGCCATGCCGCCAATTGCCATAGCACCACGTTTGTGGCACGCATGGACAAGGGCTTCAGCGTAGGCCCTCATAAAAGGTGCCTCCATCGTAATTTGATCCCTATCTGGCAACATAAATTGCTCTCCAGCTTCTCGAAAAGTCTTTATTATGGAAAATAAGTAATCCCAACGTCCTGCATTTAGTCCACTAATATGTTCTCGTAATTCAAACAGAATTTCTTCCATCTTATAGGCGGCAGTAATTGTCTCAATCAATACTGTCACTCGAATTGAACCTTTAGGAATGCCCAAAGCTGCCTGCGAAATTACAAAGAAGTCATTCCATAAACGTGCCTCAAATTCGCTCTCTAACTTTGGGAGATAGAAATAAGGCGCTTTCCCTGCGATTGAAAGTTTTGAGTGGTTGTGGAACAAATACATACCAGCATCAAAAAAAGCTGCTGAAATCGGCTTACCATTATCCAAGATGTTGTTCTCTACCATGTGAAGCCCACGCGGCCTAACCAGAGTTTGGGCGATTTGTGATGGATCTTTCAAACTATAGCATTTGCCATTGATGTCTGTAAATGTAAGAGAGTGTTCAGTAATACGCTTTAATACAATTTGGCCATTAATGACATTGTTCCAATGAGGTGTGTTCGCATCCTCTAAATCTGCTAGCCAAACCTTTGCGCCCGAATTCAGAGCATTGATCGCCATTTTAGGATCAGTCGGACCGGTAATTTCAACTCGGCGATCTAGTAATTCTGTAGGATGAGACGCGACGCGCCATTCTGACGATCGAATGTCTTTGTTAAAGGAGTCACCATCTTGAAAACCTAGGCGAGCAACTCTTTGACGCCGCATTAAACGCTCGTGTAGCAACACATCAAGTTTAGGTTGAAAAATACTATTCATCTCACTTATAAATTCAAGCGCCTGAGTTGATAAAATTTCTTCACTATTTGAAGAACTTAAACCTAAAATTTTCATGTCAAACCTTTCTTTGATTACTAAATATACCTTATTTACTTGGTTACTAGAAATAAGGTATGTATCGTAAACAAAATGCTTGCGCAGTGCTACCTTGACTCTTTTATTGTCATGTCAAATACAGCTTTTTTACCAAAGGTGGGTTCATATTGTGATGGAGGTGAGTGTAACTTTTGTTGCAGATCCACGACATCAACATTATCGACTGACATAGATCCAGGGATAGGCATCAGATAGCGTCCATATAACCTACTGAAATTGTGTAGAGTTTTAGGTCTAATTTGAACAATATTGCAGACAGTCCCCGCACATTCATCAACTAGCACTCATTTGAAACTTTATCTCAAGTAAGGACTTACTGATTCTCACTCACCAAGTCTTTCGACTTTTTAGGCTAGTAAGTCAGTCGCACTCACGCTCGTAAGTGGGTTGTAAGGGATTTGAACCCCTGACCCGGTGATTAAGAGTCACCTGGTCTACCAACTGAAAAAATATTTTCTCACCAACACTCATCGTTATCTCAAATATTTGCGGGACCCAACGGTATCCTGCTATGTAAGGGACCCCTCGATGTATTAGATCGAGGGGCCTCTTTTTATTGAG